>Ga0208817_100315_pt1 | contig 15948 bp, 13 predicted proteins | sample Virmet3819_2500_FD_185741 | JGI IMG/M metagenome (GOLD analysis project Ga0208817, IMG submission 185741) | Marine viral communities from the Southern Atlantic ocean transect to study dissolved organic matter and carbon cycling - metaG... | ecosystem: Environmental > Aquatic > Marine > Oceanic ... | reverse complement strand
CGCCGAGGCCGCGCCCTTCGGCGAGGTGCGCAAGGTGATCGACCAGCTGCGCGGGGCAATGCAGGCGTTCCGCAGCGCTGCGCCCACGCACGACGCGATCCTCGACCGCCTGCTCGACCCGGCTGAGACACGCCGCCCCCAGTTCGGCACCGGCGGCGGCTGGACGACGCGCTAGAGGCGCCGATGGGTCCGCTCAGGCGGGCGGAGGCGCCACGGTAAGCCGTTCGACCAGGCTGTGCGTATGGACCACGGTAGGGCCGGGATCCTCGCCGGCGAGCTGGCGCAGCAGCATGTCAGCCGCCGTGTGCGCCATCTCGACCACCGGCTGGCGCACCGTGGTCAGCCGCGGCCAGACCACGCGCGAAATTTCCGAATCGTCGAAGCCGACCACGCTCAGATCGCCCGGGACGTCGAAGCCCAGTTCGCGCGCGGCGGACATCGCCCCCACCGCCATGTCATCGTTCTGCGCGATGATCGCGGTCGGGCGCAGCTTGCGCGACAGGATCCGCCGCGTCGCCTCGTAACCCGACTCGAAGCTGAAATCGCCGGTCTCGACCAGTTCGGGCAGGTACTCGACGCCCGCATCCGCGAAGGCCGCACGATAGGCGGTCAGCCGCTGTTCGCTCACCGGATGGTCGGGATCGCCCTTGATGATGGCAATGCGCCGGTGTCCGAAACCGATCACGTGTTCGGCGATCTCGCGGCCGGCGGCGATATCGTCCATCGTCGTCGCCAGCCCCAGTTCCTCGCGCGATTGCGGCGTGATGCGGGCAAAGGGGATGCGCGCCTGCGCCAGCCCGTCGAGCACGTCGGGATGGTCCGCCGCGGGCGGTGCGAGGATCACCCCGTCGAGCGCGGCCGAGCGGATCGTGGCAACCACGTCGCGCGGGTGGTCGCTGACCGATTCCACCGGCAGCACGATCAGCCGGTAGCGTTCGCCATGCAGCCGCTCGAGCGCGCCGCGCTGCAATTCGACGACATAGCTCGGGCTCGGTTTTTCATAGACCAGCCCGATCAGATAGGATTGCTGGCGCACCAGCCCCTGCGCCATCACATTGGGCTGGTAGTTGAGTTCCTCCGCCGCGCGCAGCACCTTCTTGCGCAGCGCGGGGGTGATGTGCGGTTCGTTGTTGAACACGCGCGAGACGCTCTTGGGCGAAACCTGCGCCAGCTTGGCGACATCGACGATCGTCGAACGCTTCTTTTCCCGCGGCATCGCTCAGGCGTGGCGCGATTGTCCGTCGTTGTCAACGACGCGCGCGCGCACGCCGGAGCGGTTCGCATGATCGATCTGTCAGAAAAACCGACCGCCGGCATCCTGCCGCGATCAAGCCGATGGTGCCCAGAAGAGGCATCACATTCGGCCTATTTTTACGCCTATGTTCAGATATTTAGGTAATTCGGTTTATGCAAAGAGCCCGCAAAAGGCCCGCAAAAACCGTCTAATGCATTGGTTCGATGCCTTTTTCGGGACCCAAAATTGTTTCAATCGCTTGAATGACAAGGCCAATCAAGGTCTGCTTTTCGCCCCAATTTCAGTCATTGAAGTTTCACCTTCGATGTCCCGAAAGCGGACGCCGAGCAACCAATCGCAATGTCTGGTCTTAAGGATTCTGCCACGGCGGTCACGAGACCACGCTCAGGCCCAGCTTTTCAATTTCCCATCCATCGCCTTTGCTGCGCAGGCGGTAGGCGCCATGCTCTGCGCCGAGATTGCCATAGGTCGCGCCGCCAAACCCTGCACAGAAACCCCGATTGCCCGAACAATCGATCCGCGCATCGATGAACATGGCTTTCTCGCCATTCCGGGAAAGGATAACGCCGCCGTCGTTCCATGAACAATCGGCGTCAGAGAAGAGTTGCCCAAAGCGGCGCGTGAGCCTGTTGCGCAGATCATCCTTTGCCCCGCGCAGACAGAAATAGGCATGCATATCGCCTTCGCGCCCCGCATAATCCTGCAGCACATAGGCGAACATCGCTTCCCGCGGATCAGCGATTGCCTTGATTGTCCGCCGTGGCCAGCGCTGCCCGTCCCAATGCTCATCGAATGCCTGCGAGAGCAGCATGTCGTCCGTCGACGGACCAGACGGTGGATGTAGCGGCGGGTCGGGAATGCCGTCGGGTTTGGCCGGATCGTATTTCGCGATTTCATAGAGCTGTACGGCAGGCCCGGCGCAATCGGTAGGCACCTCGACGCCGGTCAAAGCCAGCAGGTTGGCATCGCGAGGATAGAACCCGCCGCCCCCGCGAACCATCTCGCCTTCTCGAATGCGCATACCAGAGGTGTAGTTGTTCACCAGCCAGTCGCTCTCGTCGAGGGTTACGACCTGCACATCCTCATCCGCCCACAGGATGAGTGCGCGTTGTCCAGGCGAATGTTCCAGATACAGGCATGACCCGGCTCGGGTGATCCGCCCGGAAACAAGCGCCTCCATACGAATGGCACCGCGATCAATCAGGATCACCGGGAGCGGAGACTCCACCGAGCCAGGTTGATCGCCGATGTCGGATTCATCCACCGGTGCGCATGCGGGGGATGCCACCGCAAGCAGCGCACATGCGACGAGGGCACTGCATCTTTGACGCGGGTGTCTTGCCGTGTGATTTGCCAAAGTGGGTCGCAGTCTCATCTTGTAAAATCCTCTCCGCTAAAATCCCCAAAATCGATTGCAATCGATCGGATCGAGCGCGGGATCGCGCAAGCGGCGGTCAGCTTCGCGCTGCGCCTGCTCGACCGCGCATGTGTTGGCGCGCTCCACGATCTGTTTTTCGGTCGCACCGCTACGTTCGCCATAACGACGCAGGGCAGGATTGAACCTCTCCGGAGTAGCAAAGGGATTGGTGACAGTCGCGACACTCACGACTTTGTGGTTCCCGCAGGCTTCAGCCAAAGCCGGATCGGGCTCAGACGGTTCGCTAAACCAGCCTGTTTCGGCGGCCATCCCCACGCGCACATGGCCCATCGTGTTGGGTTCGAAGCGCGATCCGAACGCAAGGTACCCTTCCTCATCCACGACAACCGCGGTGGAGTACGGAAAGAAAACCAGCGGATCATCATCGCCTTCACGGTCCAGGAAGAAGCATCCATCGCGCAGCACAATCGTGTGCTGACTTCCTAGATCGAGCACATCACCGACAGGCTCTGCCGCCTGCGGAAATGCACGGATATAATAGGACAGTTCGGGCGGCACAGCCGGTCGGGTAAGGACGGGTTTATCGTTGACCGGATCGGGCGGCCATTTCCCGTCGAGATCCGAAAAAGGCGGCGGAAGTGGCGCTTCGAGGATCGTGAGGCGGCCGGTCGTTTCTTGCGTGGCGCCACGCGGAATTGCCGATGGCTCGGCGCACGCCGCGGTGTATCTGCCGGCTTCCATGATGAGTTTGCCGTTCTCGTCAAAGGTGCACAGTAGGGCCGCGTCGTCGGTGCGCGAACAGGCGGCGGTTAGTGCGACGAGCGGGAGTAGGAGGCAAAACCGCATCATCGCGCCCTGTCTCCCGTCAGAACATGCTCGTCGCCTGCAATAATCAGTTCGCCGTTGGGGCCAACGAGATAGTGCGGATCATCGCGCATGAGTTCGGTGAAAGCGGTGTCAAGCGTGGCGTATTCGGGTGAGCAATTCTGCTCCGTACTGGCAATGTCGCCTTCGACGATCAATCGGTTGCCCTCCCTTCGGTACGTGCCAAACAGGGTCGCGCAGGATGCCAGCCCCTGCCAGGTTTCCTCATAGAATCTCAGATGCCGGTCAATAGGGCTGGAACTCGCCGTGTCGCCATCGAGTTCGCGAATGGTCCATTCCGTATTGGCAAGGCCTTTGGAAACCGGATGGGCGACCGGGATGCGCATCGGATCGGGCGAGCGATCCGGCGGCTGCGCGCCGTCTTCGCGGGTCAGTTCGATCTCATGATCTCCGGAACTCAGGCGCAATCTGTCTCTGGTGAGCCGGACCTGCGGATAGGCCCTGAACAGTTCGGCAATCGCGTTTTCCCAAGTGGCCTGCGGATCGAGGCAAGCCATCGCATCTCGGCCCCAGCTGTGTGCTGCGATGCGTCCTTCCGTGTAGAGCGTGGTGCCGCCAAAGCTGTTGCAGCCCACCGATCCGCCTGCCGCGTCCGTGGAGAAAGCAAGGTAGGGTTCGCTGCCCGAAACCGGCAAGGTTTCACCGTCGATGCTGGTGATGCGCCACTTGCCGGTGATATCCTCCAGCGCAGGAACTGTTTCCCCGTCAGCTTCTGCAGCGGCATTGCCGGTCTGTTTGTCAGCCTGCGGGCCGCACGCGGCAAGCGCCGTAAACAGCAGAACGACAGGAAGTCTCATCGAAGAATATCCCTCAGGATCACAACGCCTTCCGGGAGCGGCACGGTGTATTCGACGTCGGTCGGGCAGCTGCTGGTGCAGATGACATAAGGGAAGGTATTCGCGTCGATCCATTGCGCGACCTTGGTAACCACAGGTTCGGTGATGGGTGAGCCGTCCGGGAGATTATCTGGACATGCGGCAGTATTGGCATAAACTGTCCAACCGGTTTCCGAGCGCGTGATTCGCACAGGAGAGCAGCCGTCGAAATATCTGGTAACTCCGCCATAACCGTTGGGATTTCCGAAATTCGTGCTGCTATCATATGTAATCCAGAGCCGGGTCGGATCGGTAAGTTCCCTGTCTCCAATGCTGGTTATGAGATAGCGGCGAACGTCAGGCTGGCGACCGAGATCGAATGACTGCCACTGGTCAAATTCCGCCATCTGGCGATCAACTCGTAATGCCAGTGCCCGCGCGTCTTCCACAGTCATGCCAGCGAAACTCGCCGAGCCCAGCACATTTGCGCCTTCGACTGCTTCGGCCAGCCTGCCATCAACGATCCGCATCAGCGGCAGCGTCATCTGCACCAAGCGCATATCGTAGGCCGGCGGATCGCCTTCCACGAGACGCCCGGCGAGATAGCCAGTACGGCTCGCCAGCAGCAGCACCTCCTCGCCCGGTTCGGGCGTGATAACGGGCGAGCGGCTCTTGCCCTCCAGCGGCGGCATCCGCACGATCAACAGGTCGCCGGTCTGATTACCGCCTCGCCAGCCCTCGCGCACGCGGTATAGGTAATCGAGCGACAAGCCATCGCCGCGATCGACGGGGCGGATACCTTCGAGCACCGCGCGCACGACGATGGGCGCAATGGCGAGGTTCTCGGCAAGACCGCGCGCCTCTGTGCCGGGAGCAGGCACCAGCCCCGCCTCCTGTGCCTGTGCGTAGTGCCACGCGGTCATTCCGGCGAAAGCAAGCGCGCGTGGATCGGCGGGGCTCTCCACGCCGGGCATTCCCTCGCCGCCGAGCCCGATGGCCCTCAGCGCCAGCCCGACGCGCTGTTCGGCAGGCATCGCTGCCGCCGTTTCGGCAAGCTCAGCCGCCCAGGGGTGTGGCGCGATGGCCTCGGCATCCTCCGCCAGTTCGGGATAGCGCGCGGCAGGCACGAGTGTCGTCCGCTCTCTGCCGATCCTCACCGTCATCCGGGTCTCGACCGGATCGGCGCGGTAGCTGACTTCTCCGCCGAGCTTCGCCAATTCGTCGCCCAGCGTCTGGACACGGCAGGGCTCACTTATCCGGTAGTATGAGCCACCCGTGCGGACTTCCCCGTCGCGGTCGGTGTGCCAGCCATTGGCCGCGAAATCGCAGTTTTCCGCATCGACTTTGTATTCTGGCCCAAAGGTGACGCGGGTCAGCTCCGCACCGCGATAAGGCCTGCCGCGCCTGTCCGCGAGCAGCCATTCGCCACGAACGAAATCGTCGCGCGGGACAGTCGCAGCCACATCGACTTTGGCGAATACCCATGTCTCGTCGCCGCGTTCGATCCGGATGGTTTCGTCATCGACCGCCACGATGCGCACTTCGCCTGCATCGAACGGGGCGAGCCGCGCCTGCGGTTGGCAACGCTCCGCAAGGCGCGTGTAATCGTCCAATGCGTAACGCCCATCGCCCAGATCGCGCAGTTGGCCCTGTGTCAGTTCGCAGCCGCTGCCAAAGGAGAACATCGGGCTCCAGATAGTGAGCCGGTCTTTCGGCGAGACACCCGGGCCGGACACCGGCCGCCACTCGCCATATAGCGCTTTCACCGCATCGGTCATGGGTGCAAGCGCCCCCGGTCCCGGAGGAGGTGGCGAAGGTGGCAAAGGCATATTTGCCGGTTCGCGCGAAGGGGCGGAAGTGGCGCAGGCTGCCAGAAGCAATCCGGTAGTCAGAACTGCACCGAAGGCAGCAAGGTCGATCTTCATGGCAAAACTCCCTGCCGGTTACCCGCACCACCATTGAGCAGCCAGATATCGCGTTCGATCCTCTGCATGGTGGCGAATGTCTCTGCCTCGTCCGCGCCGCTCACTTGTGGGAGCCGGTCGAGTTGGCGGTCGAGCGGGGCGACGCGCGAGACGAAGGGCTGGCCGGCGAAAGCACCGGGATCGCCAGCTAACTCCACCGCAATCAGGCGCGGAGTGCCTGTAGCCTGCTGAACATCGCGCACCGATCGGGTGAAGGCCTGCGCGACTTCATAGCCAAGCCCGGTGCCGTAGCTCTGCATAGGGGAGAGCTTTGCACGCAGGAATTCCGCCGCGCCGTGATGCGGATCGCCGATGCGACCACGAAGGTTTTGGGCGAGATAGTCAGCTGCTTTTGCGAGCCACGGCGAGGTCTGCTCATGCGGCGACGGTCGCACCTCCTCGATGAACTCGCCGCGCGCATAATAGGCCGCGCGGATCGTTGCCCCTGCGGCGCGCAGATCGCGCTCGACACGCACCGGATCGCTCCCCGGTGTGAGATAGAAGAAGTCCTGCGCCTCTTGCGGCGCAGCGGCGGCCATACGCACCGACCAGAGCCAATAATCATCTTCCGACAAGGTCACCGGCACAAAGCCGAAGGCCGGATGATTGGGCGCGCTGGTCTTCCCATCGCTCATCGTCAGCCTGTCGAGCACCCGCCCTTCCGCATCGCGCAGGATGACGTAGAAGCGCCCGGTTTCGGCCATGAGCGGAGGCGGGCTGCAACTGGTCAGGCCTATTGGCGGTGGAGGAGCATCCCCGGCCGCGCGCGGAAACAAGAGCGTCGGCCGTTCCTCAAGATAGCTGAACGGTGTGACCTGTCCAGTCTCGCTGGTAAAATGCTGCAATGGGGCGTTGAATATCCGCTCCTTGTCGGGTGAGAAGGTCAGTGGCCCGCCAAACACGATAAAGCGATCGGCGCTGTTGCCCTTGAAGCGGGCGATGGTGCGCAGGGTAATGACGCCCGTGGGCCGTGCATCCATCGCCCGGGTTCCGTCATCCTCCACCAGCACCAGATCGGCATAGGTCGCGGCGGCCAGCATCTCTTTCGCGAAATACTGGCCACTGGCATAGCCGACCTCTTCAGGGCGCTGCGCGTAGACGCAGGCCTGCGCCGCTTGCGGAAGCGCCAGAGCGGCAAGCGCGACGGTCGCCAGAACTAAGCGCATCATTGCTTTTTTCCTGATTGCTCATGGCCCAAAGCGCGCTGGATCGGGGCGATCCTCTCGCGCAGTTCATCCAGAGCAAGGGGTCCGGGGTAGGTCGATACGGGGCGGACAATGCCGTCTTCGCCAACAAGCGATGGCGTCATCCACGGCACGTTGACGTACCACTTGCCTTCCGTACGCGCCGCACCTTCGCCACCCTGAGTGTAAGCGGAATGGCGATAGAGCGCGTCACTGAGATGCAGGACCCAGCGCGACCCCGGCGCCAGCGAATTCGGCAGGCCAGGCAGCAGCACGGGATCGTCCATTCCCTGCCCGTAGCGGGTCACGCCCGCCTCATCGGTGCGCATGCCGGAGGCGAGCCGCTGCCGCAATTCGTCACCCGGTTGCGCGGCGCCTTTCAGCACCTCAACCACGCGCCAGCGCACGCTGGAAGAAAAGCCGTCCGGCCCCTCATCGGCGATGTCGACACCCGCCGGTTCGGCCACGACGATATCCGTGGCGGTGAGCGCGCGTTTCTCGATCGTCTGGCGCCCATTCATCGCGTCGAGCGCCTCGATCGGGTCGAAGCCCGCTGCGCGCAGCTTGCGAATGCTGTCGAGTGTGAGGCCGTAAGCGATGAGGAAATGCGTCTGCTGGAGCGAACCGGCCTTCGACGGCTTGCGCATCTCCTGCCGCCATACAGTCTGCCCGGGAGCGGGCGGTTCGGAATAAGGGAGTGGCGTGTCTTCCACCAGCGCGCGGATCGCGGCGAAATCGGGATGCGCCTCCAGCGGATACCAGATCGCCTCCGGATCGTTGCGGATCGGGATGTCCTGCCGATAGATCGCGCTCTGGTTCTCCATCGCGATGCGGACCAGCGCGGGGAAGCGCAGCTTGCCCGCAACGGCCGCCTGCGACAATGCCGCAAAATCCGCCGGGCGCACTTCGACCGTACCGCCCAGCGGCTCGACAGCGACTTGCGCTTCGACCCCGGCGGCCTCAAGCTGCGCGGCGACATCGCCCCGCGCCTCTTCCAGCGCATTGGCCCCCTGAGGCACGACCTGCGACGTCACGAAACTGCGCAGCTTTGCGGGAACCAGTGCCTCTTTCGTCACAGCATCGGTGTGGAAGACGTGCGCAGTGCCCTGACCTTCATCGATCCAGATCGCCGCGACCACGTCGCCGCGCTCCGCCAGCAAATCGGATCGCCACGCCTGCAGATCGGGAAGCCGCGCCATATCGGCGTCGTAATCCGCCTGTGCCGCAGCCTTGCTGCCGAGTTCCGCCTGCCTGCGGACAATGCCTTCCTCGCGCTGCTGCCGATCCCACACCTGGCGCGGGACGATCCCCCGCACCACGCGATAGGGGCCGGGGCAACCATCAGCGCCGACGACATCTTTCGGCGGCGCAACTTCGCCGGGTTGCAGGCCCATCAGCACCACATCGCTGTCCGCATAAACCTTCGCGCCGGAAAAGCGGTTCATCACCGCCACTCGGTCCGGGTCGGTCAGATCGAGGGCTTCATGCTGTTCCCAGACAGCGATTTTCGGTTCTTCGCCTTCGGGATAGAGCCACAAGCACCTATCACGCAGCGCAAGGCGCGCCGGCACATCGGGCACGCCGACAAGGGTGCTAATGCCCCCATCGGTGCGATTGGCGAATTGCGGGAAGCTCTTCACCCGTGTGTCACCTGCCGGAATGGGCGGCGCGGGAAGCGGAAAGGGCGCAGGTTCCTTGAACACGACGTAATCGGGCAGGTCGAACTCGCCGCGCGCCGCAGCCTCGCGGATCGGATCGGCGCTCTGGCCAAGCTCGATCTCGACAGTCCCCTTGGTGATGTCGGACCCGGCACCGTACCAGTTGATTCCCATCTGCTGAAGAAGCTCGACCATGCGATCCTGGGTCGTGCGCAGCTCGATCAGCGTCGGGCCAGGTCGCTCCACGGGAATGTAAATCGGATCGCTGGTGTATTTCGCCAGCGTAGCCGCCGCATCGCGGGTGAACGCCACCGCCACGCCATAGGTCGGCTGATGCTGGATCCACAGCCCGGCGAATGTCGCAGGCTCTTTTTCATGCAGCAAGACCTGCAAGGATCCCGGATCGGCATCGGGTGCGGTATCGGGGCGCGGTCCCGGCTCGGTGCGCGGGCCGATGGCACCGCGGTTCTGGATTTCCATCCGCCGCTCCGCCTCTTCCACGCTGACGCAATAGGCGCGCGCATACCAGGCGTTTTCCGCATACTGGCCTTTGTAGTTTTCGATCGCCTCGATCTCTTCCGCCGTCAGGTTCGGGCAGGTTTCGGAGAGAGGTTTTTGCTCCTGCGCGAAAGCAGCTGATGACAGGGCAAGCGCCATAGCGCTCGCGCCAAAGAGACGACGAATCATTGCGCTTGCTCCACGGGGGTTGGGTCGGCAATGCGGCCGAAGAAGATGAGAGCGCCGCTCGCACGGTCGCGGATGGTCAGGAGGAAGGGCCTGTCGACAATCATGCGCGGCAGATCATCCGGCAGGCGGCGGGAGCCGGTAACGACGATTTTCACCGCGGTAACAGCGGTTGCTTCGGTGCCTTTTTCGTCCACCCGCAGGAAAGTGGCGTGGGCTACATCATCGATCGCGAGCGGAGCATTGGCCATCGCGCTAAAATTGGCGCAGCTTCCGTCAAAGGCGCAGGGCATACCCGCCGCAATTAGCGCGGATTTCACGCTATCATCGAAGCGCGCCTCGAAACGCGGCAGGCGCAGCAGGATATCGCGTTCTTCCGCCGCGCCGAGATCGAACTTTGCATCGCTGCCCTGCATTGAAAGATCAAACGATCCGGCATTCAGATCTCGCTCCCACCGGCGCAGGGTAGCCATGTCGCGCGGCAGGAACACTTCCATCGTGAAGCGCCCGTCCTTGCCATAGGGCAATTGCACGGCCTGCCCCTCGCGCGTTTCGCGATAGGCGATCGGCGCAATCCGCTCCATCATGTAGATCGGCATTTTCGTCCCATCGCCGCGTGTGAATTCGCCGGTAGAGCCATCCTCGAACGGCACCGACCAGTCGGCCTTGAACCACACCGCATTGGTCAGCACGGCAGCGGTCAGATCGTTAAAGCCACTCGCCTCGACGATTTTCGTGATCCGCTCGCGGGTCTGTTCGCTGACCCAGCCATTGATCGTGTCGGCAGACCCTGCCGGATCATCGCCGAAATCGACCTGCCGGGCTGTGGCACTGAAGCCGTTCTTCGCCGCGCGCAGGTAGTCCGGGGCGAAGGTGAGTTCGTCCGACAACCAAAGCGCATTGGCGACCGACAGCGAAACCTTGTCATCGCCGATGCGCGTCAGGAAGCGGTCATAATCCTTCACCAGCAGTTCGGGCCGGCTTGCCGCATCCCAGCCCAGCAGTTCGCGCATCTCCGCTTCGGTCTGCCCGCGCGCACCAGGCAGCGCGAGGCCTAGCCCCTCGCTGAGCGACAGCGGTGAGATAAATAGGTTGTCGTTCGGCTCTGCTGCCTCGGCCAGCTTCGGATAGAGCCGCGCGGCGAGCCGAGCCTGACCTGCCGTGATGTCATGCGGGATAGCCTTGGAAGATGCAGTCGGCCCGGTCTGCGCTGGCACGGTCGTACAGCCGGCTGAAAGCGCCAGCGGCGCCAGTGTGAGGAGAATTCGTTTCATCGATCCTGTTCCTCTTCTGAATAGGGATCGGGAGGCGGTTCGGTCGGGAAGCTGTTGACCACCATCGCGACGGTGGGTGTCTTGCAGTTCAAAGCGGCAGCCTGCTCGCGCGACAGGAACCCCGCGCTGAAGCTCACGTGCTCGCCCAGCTTGTAGGAAACATGCCCGTTCGACAGGGTATCTGCGTTCAGTTCGAAACTGTCGGGCATCACCAGACCGGTTTCTCCACCCCCCGGCGACGTAACGAACAGGCAGCCGCCCCTGTAACCGAGCGTGCCGCCGACGCCTTCCGCATAAGGCGCTTCGTTTGGGGCGGCAGGCCTGGTGTCGAAGGGCAGCGATCGGATATCGGTGTCTTGCGGTTGCTCGCCGCAGCCGGCGAGCAAAGCAGCTGCCATCGTCAACAGCAGCAAGGGTGCCCGCATATTGCAGCCCTTGCAGGTCATCGATCCTGCTCCAGAAATTCGACCAGCCATTGGGGCAAGGGTCGCAAATGGCCTTCGGGTGTGCGGCACAGACCTGCGCTGAGGCTGCTGCCCGGCGGACATTCGGACGGGCCCATCACCGGAGGCGGCGGGGAATCCGCCACCATTGCGCCTGTTATCGGCGGCTCCAGGATACCGTCCGGCGTGGTCCGTCGATTGGCCTCGCCTCGCGTGTCGAGCCAGTCGAGCGCACGCTCTGCTTGCCCTGCATCAAGTCCGTATTCGGCCTGTATGCGGCGCATGGCATTGGCACGGTCGGTCACCTTCCTCTGCGTATCGCCAGCGGCGGCGCTTTCCATTCCTTCCACCTGGATGACCGTGCCCGGCCCGCAGGCGGCGTGGATCGGATCGACCAGCTCTGGCGTCGTTACCTCATTGACAGACCCCATGAACTCGACCGCCTCGCCTACGCGCGCGTATCCGGGACGCTCGCCGCTGCCGAAAGCAAGGTAGTTGTTGCTATCGACGAACAGCCGCGCTCCGAACGGAAACAGCACCAACGCATCGTCCCTGTCGGCGGCGCGGAAGCAGCCGTCCTTCAGCACGATCATTACCCGGCTATTTATGGCATTGAGCGCGCCTGCAGGGCGATCGTGTCGCGGGAAGATACGCAAATAGGGCGCAACGTTCTCCGGCACCGCCCGATCCTTTGCAGCCGGGCGTGGCGGGTTGACCAGGGGCACGACCGGCGCCGCGTGAAAGACCAGCTCAACCGGTTCGGGAATGGTCACGCCCTTGCGTTTCACCAGCGCCCGGAATTCGGCTTCCGAGACGCTGATCTGGGCGGTGACGACCTGTGTGGCAACACCGGTCGACTGGATCACGCGATCATCGCGAAACGTATCCCACATGAATTCGGCGGCGGCCATCAGCTCTTCCTGAGACCAGCGCACGGTTTCCCCGCGGAAAGTCGGGTTTGTGCTGTATTTGCGGAGTGTGGCCGGGCCATCGCGCAGAAACTGGAAGACGACGCCTAGTTCACCCTCATTGTCATAATGGAGGGTCTGGAAATTTCCGCGTTCTTCCCGGCGCAGCCGTTCGGCCAGCGCCTGCACTTCGTCGCTCACGCTGTTCTGGTAATCGGCGACGCGCATAAATTCCGCATCGGCGGCATCCTGCTCTGCCGTGCGCGGTACGGGCGGCGGCGGTTCGACCGGATCGAACGAGGCAGGCGGCGCGGAAAGAATTGTCGCAAAGCCGCTTTCGCCGATCTCCGCGCGAAACGGCGCGCCATTGGACAAGGGCGGCGATGCTGCATCTTGCGAAGCGCAACCGGCAAGGCTGGCGGCCAGCAATCCGGCCACTGCGGTATTGATGAACCTTCGCTCGGTCATCCTTCCAGAACCTTCATATTCCGCAGCCGCATCACGTTATCTTTCGGACAGGCCGCTGGGATCGTAACCCCATAGAAACGCTCGATATCGGAAATCGGCCATCCCCTTCCGTTCTCACGAAAAACTCCCCCTCCGCCGCTGATGCGTTGGCCAAAGGGTATGTTGTTGCCGGACAGTGGATCGTGGAGCCCGTCGCCAGACGGCAGCAAGGTGACGCCCGGATCGAACAGGACCGATTCATTGCCGAAATAGCCCTTTGCAACTACACAGCCGCGCACCACCCCCAGTTCACCGCGAAACAGGGCCTCCCCGGCACGTGCAGGCTTCGCGATGGAAATCAGGTGCGGCGGTGATGGCGCGCCTTGGCAAGCGGTCAGCGGTATGACCAGCGCGAACGCCGCAATCCTCACCAATCTTCGGGCTGGCTGCATGCGAAATTTTCCGGGCCGGAGTGGAGGTAGATCGGGCCGTCGCGATTGGGGAAAATCCACAGATCCTTCATCCCTTCACGCGCGGCAACGATGCGCTTGCCGGGGATCACCATGCCTTCGTCGATGAATCCGTTGGGATGATCCCAGAACGCCGCGCCTTCATCGGCCCAGAAGATCATGTTGGAATCGCGATCGGTGGCGATGAGCCCTTGGGGCCGCTCGGCAGGGTCGCGTTCCTCGAACCGGCACACGCCATTGCGCGTAGGCACCAGCTTTTTGAGTGGCGATGGAGGGAAAAGCGGTCCGGTGGCGGATTGCGCCTGCATTCCGGGCAGCAGGGGCGGAGGCGGAGGAGCAGGCGGGACGACCGGATTGCCACTGATGTCAAGCACGCGGGCGCATTGCGTGGGATGTTCGCGCCCGCCGCGCAGCCGGTTTTCGGCCATCGTCTGCTCCTGCGCCAGCAGGCATTCGTTCGCGCGGCGCAGGGCCTCGGCGCTGCTGATCCCTTCACGATCCCGATATTCGCGCACGGCAAACCAGTCATTGCCATATCCCGCCGCCTGATCGAGCGAGCTTACAGCCACCACCCTATGCTCGCCGCAGGCCTTGATGAGTTCCGCCGGAGGATCATTTATCTGACCACGATAGCCAAGCTGCAAACGTGTCCCGACCCGTCCGAAACGGCGGGTATCGGTTGAAACACGGGGACGAAAGGCGAGGTGTTCCTGCTCATCGCGCCAGACACCAGCCTCGAACGGAAACAGGACGAGTGGATCATCATTCCCTTGCTCGTCGATGAAGAAACAGCCGTCACGCAGCACGATGGCATCGAAGGTAGCCAAGGCCGGAGGAGGAACAGAGGTTATCTCTGCTTGCGCAAAATAGCGGATCTGGCCTGCCACATCGGGTGCGACCGGCGGTAAATCGGGATTTGCGCGCGGTTCGAACCGTAACAGCAGGTTGGCCGGGAGCTTCCAGCCCCTCTTCTCTCGCAGCGTGTCGAATTCAGCGCGCACCATGAAAATGGATAGCCAGGGCACGCTCATGTTGCCAAATCCGGCAGAGGCGATTTCCGGTCCGATACGCTGTTCCCACTCGCGCACGATCCGGTCCTGATCGGAACGGGAAAACCCGGCCCGCTCAGCAGAGAACAAGGGGTCTGAGGTATAGCGCGCGAGCGATGCTGGCGGGTCGCGTAAGAAAAATGCTACCCCGCTCACCGTGCCAAGGCCGTCATTGTCCGACCCATCCTTCCAGCGCCATTCGATCCCACCGAAATTGCCCATTTCGTCTTTCTTGAGACGGCGGAGCATGGGCAGGTGGCGCTCTTCAAGCCTGTCGGCGAACCGGTGCCGCCGGTCCTCAATAGTCGGAGTGTAGGCGGCAGGGCCAAGGGTCGTTATCGGCGTATAGGGCGGTGCTTCCAGAATGGTGGCATAGCCGTCCGAGGAGGCAGCCCCGCGTTCCTCGCTTGAGCCTTTAGCAGAGCAAGCCGCCAGACTGGCGCACAGGGCAACAGCAAGCCGAATCAATACACTATCTCCCAATGTGACGATGTATCATGGAGCTTTCTCGCTGAACGGCACTGAAACGAAATGCTTTCTTGGAAGCAAAAGCTTCCGGTTATGTTGGATTTTCAGGGTCCGGTATAATCCGTTGAGCGTAGGCCCCATTGGAATGCTATGTTTTCAAGTATGAAGATCTCTCGCTTCATCTGGCTGGTTGCAGCTATTGCCGCAGTCGCGATTGTGGCTGCGGGGAGCTGGTATGCATTATCGCCCAGACTGGCGATTGCGGCCCTCAGCGATTGGCAAGCTGCTCCAGAAGAGTTGCAAGCCGGATACGACCGGGCGCGTGTGCGCGCAGCCTTCGAACGGCAAATGTTGCCTGAGGTCGATAAATATGAGCCGCCCTACACGAAGGACGCCGTACTGGATGCGATGTCGGACCCCCGGGCGGTTCGCATGTTCATCAACGAACCTTATGGCGAATGGCAGTTTGCCGCCGCCGCCGGACTGCCCGCAGATTTTCCGGATGGAGAACCCGTGGGCCCCATGCCGCGGATAATGGAAACCACCGATAGCTGGTCGTTCGACTGGTCTGGTTTTAATACAATCGTCGCAACGCCGTCAGGCCGCAACGAAGCAAGCGGTAACAGCTATCGCTTCGAGCGGGATGGACTCAGTTGGCGTCTCGTTGCCATCGAACTTATCGTGCCTATCCGATAAAAGACCATGAGGGGGAGCCCAAGCTGCTCGAGGGCTCCGAGCCTAGAATAGATTAGGATGCCGAATGTCGACTTGCGGCCGTCTGAACACCGCAACCGGACTGTCTCTTCCCGGCCCAGTCCCAGCCCTCGAAAAAGGTCTATTGGGAGCAAATGCGGGCCGGGATGCGAGCCTCGGCACCAAGCACTTCAGAATTTTTGTTATGTGTCAACTGGTTGGGCAAGCACAACGATAGCTTTTTTGGGACTCGGAATTTCAATTTCAAACTTGACCGCGGAGTAGGTCGTTATCCGCTTTGCGCTCCAATCTCCGCTATTCTACGGGCTGCGCGCTCTGCCCGGAAGCAGTCATCCGTTCGGTTTACTTTAAA
>Ga0208817_100307_pt1 | contig 16368 bp, 13 predicted proteins | sample Virmet3819_2500_FD_185741 | JGI IMG/M metagenome (GOLD analysis project Ga0208817, IMG submission 185741) | Marine viral communities from the Southern Atlantic ocean transect to study dissolved organic matter and carbon cycling - metaG... | ecosystem: Environmental > Aquatic > Marine > Oceanic ... | reverse complement strand
AGATCGTCATGCCTGCGGACCTGCGAAAAGTCCTGGGCGAGCAATTGGAGCTGCACTTGAAAGCGTACACGCCTGAGCCGATGTCCGGTCCTCAGCGCGAGTTCCACTAAGCAGCCTTGCTCGACAACAACTACTAGACGATTCGCTTAAGAGGTTATCAACGTGCAGACAAGCAATAATTACTACCTGAACAACCCGCTGATCCACAAAGACCGTCAGCTGGCTAAATCTAACTCAGAATGGGTGAGAAGTTTTTCTTGTAAAGACTTGAAACCATTGATTATTTGTCGCGGCCCCATCCGTAAAGAAGCGATGGATGTTTTCGACGAAATGGGCATTAACGGCTACGGCATTTTGCTGTCCGAGAAAGACTCGATCACCTATACCAATGCCCTGGCGCCAGAACTGCGCACACTGACCGACCCCGATCGTGTGCACCGTGTGCCGGATTACACCGGTGCCACCAAAGAAGAACGCAACAAGCGCATCCAGCAGATCATTCGCATTGCCCACGACAATAGCTACAACGCCATCTTCGCGGGCTATGGCTTTATGTCGGAAGATGCAGACATGGTCGAAGCGATGGAGAAGGCCGGCCTGAACTTCATTGGCCCTTGTTCATTCACGCAGAAATCGGCGGGTATGAAGGACCAGGCTAAGCGCACCGCGCTGGAGACTGGTGTATCGGTTACGCCGGGTGTGAATAACGCCACTAGCCTGGCGCTGTTTGCCAAATACGGCAAAGATGGCCTCGAAGCCTGCGCAAAAGACAATAATCTCAATGTCGACTTCGCTAGCTGCAAAGACGATGAAGAAAAAGCCCTGGCGTTGCTCGCGGCGTCCTATGAAGCGGGTATCGATATTATCGATGCCGCCGACATCGGCGCAGCCCTGCAGGTTGAAGCCAAGCGCATGTTGGCTGAAAAGCCCAACAACCGCTTCCGCCTGAAAGCCATTGCCGGTGGCGGTGGTAAAGGTCAGCGTATCCTGCAATCGGCCAATTCTTACGAAGGCGCCAGCCTCGAAGAAAAGGTTGAAAAAGCGGCTGAAAATGTCCCCTCATTGGTGCTCGAGTGCTTGATTGAGCTGAAAACCAACGGTGTTGGCGACAACAAAAACGTATTGATTGAAATGAACATCGATACCACTCGCCACCAGGAAATCCAGGTGGTGGGTAACGGTGAGTGGTGCATGACGATGGGTGGTCGCGACTGCTCATTGCAGATGCACGAGCAAAAGTTGCTCGAGGTGTCGGTGACCGAGGAAGAGCTGGTTGCCGCCATCGCCGTCGCTGAAACCGAGGGCAAAGAGGGCGAGCTGGCTCAACTGAAGAAAGATCTGGTCATTCTTCAAAAAATGGAAGAAGAGGGCGCCATCTTCGGCCAAGCGGTAAAACTCGACTCTGTCGGCACATTTGAGTGTATCGTCGACGGTGAAGCGCATTATTTCATGGAGATGAATACGCGTATTCAGGTTGAGCACCGTGTCACTGAGCTGTGCTACAAGCTTAAGTTCACCAACCCGGACGACCCCAGCGACTTCTTCATTGTTGAAAGCTTGGTCGAAGTGATGGCGCTGTTGGCCCGTCACGGTAAGCGCCTGCCCAAGCCAGAGCGCATTGTGCGTGAAAAAACCTCGGTGGAAGCGCGTATGAACGCGACCAACCAAGCGCTTCAACCTCACGCGGGCGGCATTATCGAGAACTGGTCAAACGCGATTCCCGGTGAGATTCGCGATGACCAGGGTATTTCCACCCACAACCCGGATACCGACGTGTTTATGAAGTACCACCTCGCCGGTGCGTACGACTCAAACATTGCACTGCTGCTCACCACCGGTGAAACCCGGATGGACAGCTATCAGCGCCTGGCGGAGATTCTGCGTCGCACTGAGCTGCGCGGCAAGGACCTGGCAACCAACCTGGAGTTCCACTACGGCTTGGTGCATTGGTTTATCGGCAACGGCATTAATGCTCGCCCAAGCACCCGGTTCATCGTGCCGTATCTGACCCTAGTTGGTTTGCTCAAGGAGCAAGCGAATCAGCTCGACCTGGATTACGCCTACGGTGAAATTCGCCAGCGTTATCTGGACGAGAACAGCGATCAGGCGGCAGAGTGGGCGGCTGTGCTCGATGCCAAAAAGCTGCTGTTTACACGCCCGCTGGAGCGCCTGTTCGCGGAGCCTCACTACATGTCGGGCTGGCTGAGCATCAACAAGAAAGCGCTGCAAATGACCGACAACGGCGTGCAGTGGCTGGAAAACCCAATTCTTCTGCTCGATCGTCTGTATCACTACTTGAACATGGATTATGAAACGGGCAAGCCCGCGCGTTACATGATCTGGGATCACGATGCAGAGATCCTCAGTGACGCTGTTAGCTTCTACAAGGCCTTGGAAGAGAAGTTGGCGACACAGGACTTCACCGCCATTGAGCAAGCTATCGCGGGTGATGCGCCACAGGGTATTAGCAGCGAAGAATGGGCATCAGTACGCAGCGCTCACGCCGGTTACATGGCGGGAACGGAGCTATTGGCCATTCTTGCGCACATTGCCTCAACCACCGGGTTCTTTGACTTGGCGGTACAGCCGGACTTGAGCATTGATATTCCCGAGCGTCTCACCGATGACGCACTGCAAAAGCGCATGGCGAAGGTGCTGGTACCACCGCCGGTGGCCAAGTCAGACGAAATCCTCGCTGCCAGCGGCGGCATGTTCTACCCGCGCGAAGCGCCGGGTATGGACGTATTCGTCAACGAAGGTGATCACTTCGAAGCCGGCGACACGCTCTACATTGTTGAAGTAATGAAAATGTTCAACAAAGTCGTTGCACCGTTCTCGGGTACCATCGAGAAGGTGTTGATCGACGGCGATGGTGTGATTATTAAGAAGGGGCAACCCCTGTTCAAAGTGAACCCCGACGAGAAGATCGAAGTGGTAACCCCTGAGCAGATTGCCGCCGAGCGTCGCGCTGCGACCGATGGTTTTCTTAAACACATTGCTTAAGCTCGTCTAATCGACGGCGACCGGTGTGGGGCAGCTAAGTCCCGCGTCGGTTTGCCCTGACGTATTCGGAGTATTTATGATCACTGCACTAGACCATATCGCCATCGCTGTGCCGGATTTGGAAAAGGCCATCAAACGTTTCATGGAAGACTTTGGTTTGCCTTTTGAAGGCACTGAAGACGTTGAAAGCGCGAAGACCTCGACGGCGTTTTTCCCGCTTCCCCCAACCAGTATTGAGCTCGTTCACCCGCTTAATGGTGAAGGCCCTATCGCCAAGTACCTGGAGAAAAAGCCAGGCGGCATCCACCACCTATGCTTTCGCAGCGATGACATCGAGGCCGATGTCGCGCGTTTGAAAGAGAAGGGCTACCAGTTTTTGTCAGATGCGCCGTCACCCGGTGCGCATGGCTGCCAAGTTATCTTTATCCACCCCAAGTCTTGCGACGGCGTCCTGATTGAAATCAATCAGCCCGCTGCCGACCACTAATCACTCCTAGTCGCCATAGCTACTCACAGAAGCGGCGTGGCACTGACACACGACAGGTACTCGTATATGGCCGATTACAAAGCCCCAGAGATTTCGTTGGACGAATGGCAGAACATTGCCAATAAATCGCTTGAACGCAGCAACAAGTCATTGGATGACTTGGTTTGGAATACCCCAGAGGGTATTGATGTAAAACCGCTGTACACTGCAGAAGATACTGCTGATCTGCCGTATACCAATACCTTCCCAGGCGTTGAGCCCTTTATCCGCGGGCCGCAGCCAACTATGTATGCCGGCCGTCCCTGGACAATACGTCAGTATGCGGGCTTTTCAACGGCTGAAGAATCTAACGCTTTCTATCGCAAAGCACTGGCAGCCGGCGGTCAGGGCGTATCGGTCGCCTTTGACCTGGCTACCCACCGCGGTTACGACTCGGATCACCCCCGTGTGACCGGCGACGTCGGTAAAGCCGGTGTTGCAATCGATTCTGTCGAAGACATGAAAGTGCTGTTCGACGGTATTCCACTGGACAAAGTCTCTGTATCGATGACGATGAACGGCGCGGTACTACCCGTGCTGGCGGGCTACATTGTGGCGGCCGAAGAGCAGGGCGTTGGCCAGGATATGTTGTCAGGCACCATTCAGAACGACATTCTGAAAGAGTTCATGGTGCGCAACACCTATATTTACCCGCCCGCGCCCTCAATGAAGATCATCGGCGATATTATTGCCTATGCTTCGGAAAACATGCCGAAGTTTAATACCATCTCCATTTCTGGCTACCACATCCAGGAAGCCGGTGCTGATGCCGCGCTGGAGCTGGCCTACACCCTGGCAGATGGTAAAGAGTACATCCGCACCGCGATCGCCGCTGGCCTGGACATCGATAAGTTTGCCGGCCGCCTCTCCTTCTTCTGGGGCATTGGCATGAATTTCTACATGGAAATTGCCAAAATGCGTGCCGCGCGTCTGCTGTGGGCAGAAATTGTCTCCGAATTTGAGCCGAAGAACCCGCGCTCTAAGATGCTCAGAACGCACAGCCAGACCTCGGGTTGGTCTCTCACCGAGCAGGATCCGTACAACAACATCGTTCGCACCACGATCGAAGCGATGGCGGCAGTATTTGGTGGCACACAATCGTTGCACACCAATGCACTGGATGAAGCGATCGCCTTGCCGACGCAATTCTCATCACGTATCGCGCGCAATACTCAGCTGATCATTCAGGAAGAAACTGGCATCACCAAGGTGGCCGATCCCTGGGGCGGCTCGTACATGATGGAGTCGCTGACCAAAGATATCGCCGACCGCGCTCGCCAACTGATTGCAGAAGTTGAAGAAAAGGGCGGTATGGCCAAGGCCATTGAAACCGGCATGCCGAAGCTGCGTATCGAAGAGTCGGCGGCGAAGAAACAGGCGCGTATTGACCGCGGTGAAGACGTGATTGTCGGGGTGAACAAGTACACCTTGTCTGAAGAAGACGATGTTGAGGTACTGGACATCGACAATGAAAAAGTGCGCCAATCGCAGGTCGATGCACTGGCTCGTATTCGCGCTGAGCGCGATGAAAAAGCCGTTGAAGATGCGCTGGAAGCCATCTATCAATGTGCCTGCAGCGGCGAAGGCAACCTGCTGGATCTGGCCGTGAAGGCAACGCGTCTGCGTGCAACAGTTGGGGAGATCAGCTTTGCTATGGAACGTGAATTCGGTCGCTTTAATGCTCAGGCGCAAACGGTTTCAGGTGTCTACGGTAGTGCCTATCAGGACGACGAGAACTGGCAGGGCATCAGCAGCGACATCGAGCAGTTTGTTGAAAAACACGGTCGTCGCCCACGTATGCTTGTCTGCAAAATGGGTCAGGATGGTCACGACCGCGGCGCGAAAGTGATCGCCACGGCCTTTGCCGATGTCGGGTTTGATATCGACCTGTCGCCGATGTTCTCAACACCTGAAGAAGTAGCTAAGCAGGCCGTCGAGAACGACGTGCACGTGGTCGGCGTTTCTTCCCAGGCTGCCGGCCACAAAACGCTGGTTCCCCAGTTAATTGAGGAGCTGAAAAAGGCGGGCGCCGATGACATTATTGTTGTCGCCGGTGGCGTTATTCCCCGTCCTGACTACGACTTCCTGTATAACGCTGGCGTAAAAGGTATTTTTGGTCCCGGTACCAAGATTCCCTTGGCGGCACGTGATGTACTCGATGCGATCAATGAGGCCTACAAAGGCTAATCACGCATAGAGAACGGCAGGCGGGAGGCGGAGCTTAGCGTTGCTGATGGTCCGGCCTCCCGTTTTTATATTGGCAGGGATTATGACTATTGATATAGAAGCGTTAACCAAGGGCAATTCACGCGCACTGGCCAAAGCCATCACCTTGGTAGAGAGCAAAAAAGTCGAGCACCGCGCGCAGGCGCAGGAGCTCTTAGAGGCGGTGCTGCCGCAAACCGGCAACAGCATTCGTATCGGTATCACCGGCATTCCCGGTGTCGGCAAGTCCACGTTCATCGAGGCGTTCGGCCTGTATTTGGTCAGCCAGGGCAAGCGTGTCGCGGTATTGGCGGTCGACCCGAGCTCGCCCATTGCGGGCGGCTCAATTCTGGGTGATAAAACCCGCATGGAAATGTTGTCGCGCAGCAGCGACGCTTTCATTCGACCGTCGCCTTCCGAGGGCTCACTGGGTGGCGTAGCGCTGAAAACCCGCGAAACCATGTTGCTGTGCGAGGCGGCTGGCTACGACGTTATTTTGGTCGAAACTGTGGGTGTCGGACAGTCGGAATACGAAGTGGCCAGTATGGTCGACTTTTTTATGGTGCTTATGCTGCCCAATGCCGGTGATGAACTGCAGGGCATCAAAAAAGGCATTATGGAGCTGGCCGATGCACTGGTGATTAACAAGGCCGACGGAGAGAGTATTAACCTCGCAACGCAAACCCGCCGTCATTACCAAAGTGCGCTGCATTTGCTCCGTCACAGCAGCTTCTGGACGCCACAGGTAATGACCTGCTCGGCGATCAAGAACGAGAATATCGAAGCGGTGTGGGGCATGATCAGCGACTTCCAGGTCGACGCCACAAAAAACGGAGCGCTTGCCGACAAGCGTGCCCGCCAGGCCAAGGAGTGGATGAACAAACTATTGCACGAGATGCTGGATATTAAGCTCAAGGAAAACCCGTCTGTTAAAGCGCTGCTGCCGGAACTGAATAGAAAGGTGACCGACGGACAGACCACGCCATTTTTAGCGGCGCAAAAACTAATAAACCTGCTGTTTGAGGACGCGTAATCATGTCGCAGCCTATCGCTCACCGCCTGAGTGAATTTATCGCCGAACACTTACCCACGGCGCGCCATATGCGGCTTTCTGTTAGTGACTATTCCGATGGCGCATTAACGCTGGCCGCCCCGCTGGGGCCGAGCATTAACGATAAGCAAACCGCCTTTGGTGGCAGCATCTATGTGGTGGCAGTGATGGCTTGCTGGGGCAGCGTGTATCTACATTGTGTTGAGCGCGGCCTGGACCCGGATATTGTGGTGGCCAAAGCGGAGATCGAATACTTACTGCCAGTGCCCAGCGATATTGTTGCGCGCTCGCTGCCCGCAGAGGACGCCGATTGGCAGGGTTTTTTTACTCGCTTTGAGGAGCGCGGTCGCGCCAAGATCGAGCTGTGCTCAGAGGTGATTGTCAACGGCGAAGTCGCGGCGCGCTTTAAGGGCTTGTACGCGATCGTCGGCCTAAAACAGTAGCTTTTATTGGTAGAGAAAAGCGTTGATGTCATCGCGCTGAGCAAGCCCGTCACGGTAGCCTAGATCGATCAGCTTGGCGCAATATTCTTCGGTAAATAACAGGTAGCTGGCAATACTCACGCTACCTCCGCGGCTACTACCGGTGCGCCCCAGGAAAGCACGTAAACTGCGTGGCAGTTCTTTCACATGCTCGTCGGCAATGGCGTCAATATCTTCGCTGGGGCTGATTACCAGGCATTCAACCGGCAGTAACTCACGCCCCATCATTTGCATATTTTCCCGTGGTATCAGCGCCAATAATTCGTTGATTCTTTCCAGACGCTCAATGTCGGTTTCGATGCTGTCGATAAAAGCGCTGTTAAGTAACTGACCAATAATTTGTCCGAACGCCGGAGACTGAATAGGTTTTGGGGTGTGGTGATAAACCCGTTTATGCCCGTTGGCGGGAATCACCAATACCCGGTTTGCACCTAAATGGATGGCGGGGCTGATCGGGGTCAATTGGCGCAGCGCGCCGTCGCCGTAGAAATAACGGCCTACCTTGGCGGGTGGAAAGATCGTCGGGATGGCAGTCGACGCCATCAGATGTTGCAACTGAATGGGTGTCGCCAGCCCCTGTCGCCGCCAGCGCTGCCAGCCAGCATGCTGTGGTCCGCCCTGAAAGAAGGTTTCCGACAAGCCGAGGCTGTAGTTCATCGCCGTGAGCGAGAGTGCGTCCAAGTCACCGTTGCGGATGTTCATGCCGATCGACTCGAAGCGGATTCGCTCTTCTAGCAGTTCGCGCAGTGGGCTGTTGTCCAGCAGTGCCACCGGTCGACCGACGGCAATGCCCGAGTTAAACAGGGAGCCGGCCAGTCGCAGGGCATTGCGAAGAACCCCCATTAAATCGGCGCGATAAATCCGGTCCGTGGAAAGCTGCTTCCACATGATTTCCAGGGTTTCCACGGTGCCGGTAAAGTGGTGTGCGCCCGCCGCAAGGGAGGTGGCATTGATCGCGCCGGCCGAGGTTCCTGCCAGGATAGGGAAGGGGTTGCTGTGCCGCTTGCCGTGCAGCGATGCAATGGCTTTTAGCACACCAACCTGGTAGGCCGCACGAGCGCCACCGCCGGGTAGAATCAGCCCGGTGTTGGCGTGACTGGCGCTGGCGTCAGGACAAGACATCGCGAGACTTCCCGGCTATGACCGCTGACCGCGCAGGCCGGTTTCAACCAGCACGCGCGTAGCAATTTCCTCGACAGAGGCATGCGTCGTATCCAAGTAGGGAATGCCAAAGCGGCTAAAGAGCGCCTCGGCGTCGCGTACCTCATCCTCGCAGCGGCGCAGGCTGGCGTAGGGGCTGTCGGGACGGCGTTCGCTGCGAATTGCGGCAAGTCGCTGCGGTTCTATGGTCAAACCAAAGAGCCGGTCGCGATAAGCGGCGAGCGGTTTTGGCAGCCTGCGTTCTTCCAGGTCTTCTTCGGTGAGCGGGTAATTGGCGACAAAAATACCGCCCTGCATCGCCAAGTAAAGGCAGGTTGGGGTTTTGCCACTGCGGGAAACGCCGATCAATATCACTTGGGCTTGGTCGTAGCGGTTGATTCTTGCACCGTCGTCGTTGTCCAGTGCGAAGTTAACAGCGTCGATGCGATGTTTGTACTGGGCGTCGCGGTCGGCGTTTTTGACGCGGCCAACCGTGCTGGAGGGTTTCTCCCCAAGGGCGCTTTCCAGCTGGTTGAGGAAGGTGTCGAGCACGTCGATGATAAAACCATTGCTGGTGGCAATTACGGCGCGAATCTCTTGGTTGACCAAAGTGTCAAAGATAATCGGCTGGCGCCCCGTGGCCTCGGCGACCTGATTGATTTTATCGACGGCGGCGCGCGCTTTCTCCACGGTGTCTACATAGGGCACGACAACGTGGTCAAATTTTAACTGTTCAAATTGGGAGAGCAGGCTGCTGCCCAAGGTTTCTGCGGTGATGCCTGTACTGTCAGAAATATAAAAAACGGTTCTCATCATGTAGTTTTTTTACCGAATGCTGCGTTGTTTTCGACGGGAATTTCCAGAATAGCTGTTTTAGTATGCTCGCGTCGCATTTTTTTACGCTTATTGCACTATGCACCAAGCATAGCAAAAGGAGATACACCGCATGGCTGAATACGTTATCTGGTTCAGGGACCTGGGAATGAACGATGTCGAAGTCGTTGGGGGCAAAAACGCCTCTCTCGGTGAGATGATCAGTCAATTGTCTAATGCCGGTGTATCGGTACCCGATGGCTTTGCGACTACGGCGCAAGCCTACCGCGACTTCCTCGACCAAAGTGGCCTGAACCAGCGTATTCAGGACATGCTCAAAGGTCTGGATATCGACGATGTAAAAACCCTTGCCAAGGTAGGCAAGGAGATTCGCCAAGCCATCGTTGATACGCCATTTCCCGCGCCATTGAATGACGCGATCAGCGAAGCCTACGCTAAAATGATCGACGGCAACCCCGCAATGGCCTGCGCAGTGCGCTCCTCGGCCACAGCAGAAGATTTGCCCGACGCCTCATTTGCCGGCCAACAGGAAACCTTCCTGAACATCAACGGCCTCGACAATATTATGATCGCGATCAAGGAGGTCTTTGCCTCACTGTACAACGATCGCGCTATTGCCTACCGGGTTCACAAGGGGTTTGAACACGCCGATGTTGCCTTGTCTGCCGGTATTCAGCGCATGGTGCGCTCAGAAACCGGCGCCGCAGGCGTTATGTTCAGCATGGATACCGAGTCTGGCTTTGACGGTGTGGTCTTCATTACTGCCAGCTACGGCCTGGGTGAAACCGTGGTTCAGGGCGCTGTTAACCCCGACGAATTTTACGTTCACAAGGCCACGCTGGAAAAAGACCGCCACGCCGTGCTGCGCCGCAACCTGGGTAGCAAGCTGATCAAAATGGTCTACGGCAGTGAAGCATCGGCCGGCAAATCGGTAGAAACCGTCGATGTTCCCGAAGCCGATCGCAGCCAGTTCTGCATCACCGACGAAGAAGTCATGTCGCTGGCCCGTCAGGCGCTGATTATTGAAAAACACTACGGCCGACCCATGGATATTGAGTGGGCGCGCGACGGCGACGACGGCAAGCTCTACATCGTTCAGGCTCGCCCGGAGACAGTAAAGAGCCGCGAGTCGGCCAACATGATGGAGCGCTACCTGCTGAAAGAAAAAGGCGAAGTGCTTTGCGAGGGCCGCTCTATTGGTCAGCGCATTGGCGCGGGCCCTGTACGGGTGATCGACAACCTGGCGGAAATGGATCAAGTACAACAAGGCGATGTCTTGGTTACTGATATGACCGACCCAGACTGGGAGCCGGTAATGAAGCGCGCAGCCGCCATTATTACCAACCGTGGCGGCCGTACCTGCCACGCGGCTATCATCGCTCGCGAACTGGGTATTCCTGCGGTCGTTGGCTGTGGTGATGCCACCGAGCGTTTGAGCTCAGGTCAGGACGTGACCGTGTCCTGCGCGGAAGGTGATACGGGCATGGTGTACGCCGGCCAGCTCGACTTCGATATCAGCCGTAACAAGCTCGATGCCATGCCCGAGCTGCCCTTTAAAATTATGATGAACGTGGGCAACCCCGATCGCGCGTTTGATTTTCAGGCATACCCCAACGCCGGTGTGGGCTTGGCGCGCTTGGAATTTATCATTAACCGCATGATCGGTGTGCACCCCAAAGCACTGATCAACTACGACACTTTACCCCGCGATGTTCAGCAAGCGGTGAAGCGTCGTGTGGCTGGCTACGCCGATCCTGTGGAGTTTTATGTCGAGAAGCTGGTCGAGGGCATCTCTAGCATTGCTAGCGCGTTTTACCCGGAGCGGGTAATTGTGCGGATGTCCGACTTTAAATCAAATGAGTACGCACACTTGATTGGCGGCAGCCTCTACGAGCCCTCAGAAGAAAACCCCATGCTGGGTTTCCGAGGTGCCTCACGCTATATCTCTGACTCGTTCCGCGAGTGCTTTGAGCTGGAGTGCCGCGCGCTGAAGAAAGTGCGTGAAGAGATGGACCTGCAAAATGTTGAGATTATGGTGCCCTTTGTGCGCACCGTAGGCGAAGCGAAACAAGTGGTAGAGCTACTGGCCGAAAATGGCTTAAAGCGCGGTGAAAACGGCCTAAAAGTCATCATGATGTGTGAGCTACCTGCCAATGCCCTGTTGGCGGAGCAATTCCTCGAGCATTTTGATGGCTTCTCAATTGGTTCAAACGACCTCACTCAGCTGACACTGGGTCTGGATCGCGACTCCGGCTTGATCGCCCACCTGTTTGATGAGCGCAACGAGGCCGTTAAGGTACTACTCTCCAATGCGATTCGGGCGTGTAAGGAGCAGGGCAAATACATCGGTATTTGTGGACAGGGCCCCTCAGATCACCCGGACTTCGCGCAATGGCTGATGGAGCAGGGCATCGACAGCGTGTCACTGAACCCGGATTCGGTACTGGAGACCTGGCTGTTCTTGGCCGACAAGCTGAAATAAGTTCGGCAAACTACGCTAAAGCCCGGTGAGCGAACTGCTACCGGGCTTTTTTGTTTCTGCTGGCAGGGTGTTCCGCCAAACGCTACTATGGCGCAAACGTCTCGGTGAACCCTTTAATTATGCGTTATTACAGCCTTGAAAAGCTGATCAATCTTTACGATGGATACCGAAAAGTCTTCAAGATTGATGATGCACAATTGATGCTGCTGCAGCTCGACGGTCAGCACTATTTGATCGAAAGCAATTGCCCCCACCGCGCCTGGCCTCTCGATACGTCGGATATCCGAGGTGAGAATTTGGTTTGCCCCAAGCACCACTACCGCTTTGACCTACGCAGTGGTGAGTTACTTCACGCGACAGAAGAACCCTGTCGGGGCTTGAGGTGTTATGAGGTGGTCTACCGAGACAACGAGCTCGGTGTAATGCTGGGCGATTAGACCAGCGGGCGCAGCCAGGGAGAGGGTTTTGCGTGCTGCCACAGGCGGTCAAACTGTTCTCGGTAGGCGCTTGCGGTCGGCCGCGAATGAAAACAGCCCCAGGCCCGGCCGCCGCGCCGCATACTGTGAACGAGGGTTGCCTCGTTGTCGGCGAGCAAGAAGTATTCACTAAGTTCGCCGTGCTGCTTTGGATTAGAAACCCGAATATGAATACTGCTGCTCAGCCGCTGACTGAGTTCTACCAAGGGATGGCGACTCTCTCGCAGCGGCCTGTCGTCGCAGATCAGCAGTCGTATTTCACTGTCGCGATGCTTTCGAGCGAGGGTAGAGACAATATCAATCAGGCGCGGTTGGGCATAAACCTCTGGCTCCAGACTGTGGCAAAACACCCACAACTGTCGGCGACTCAAACTGGCTAAGGCCAGGGCGCTGTCGGGCAGTGACTCAACAGCAAATTTGCGGCCATCTTCTCCCAGGCGTTGCGTACCCCGCAGCGTTCGCGTCATTGACTGGTGAGCGATACCGGCGTCCATAAAACTGTCGCCGATGGGCTGAAAACCTTCTTTCCGGTAGAAGTCGATGGCGTGTGTTTGGGCCGCGAGCTCCAATTTGGGCAGTTGCTGTTGGATCGCGTCATCAATTACGGCATGTAGCAGCGCGCGACCGATACCTCTGCCGCGATAGTCAGCGGCAACAGCCATACGCCCGACGTGGCCGTCAGCCAAAAGACGAACGGTTCCGACGACTTCGCTGCCATATCGCGCCAGCCAGTGACGCGCGGTGAAGTCATCTTCGTCAAGTTCCAGTTCGATGGGAACGCGTTGCTCTTCAACAAAAACCCGACGCCGAATTTCCGTCAATTCCCGCCAATGTTCTGACCAGCGCACGCGCTCAATCTTCAACATCGTCATCGAAATACACCGTGCCTGTTTGGTAGAGCTGATAGCGTAGCTCAACCACCAGCCCCGTCACATCATCACCGCCTTCTTGTTCACAGAACTCAGCCACGGCGGGGCGCAAGTCACTGGGGTAGGGGTAGGCAATACCGTCGGCAAACAGATAGTGGGCGTCGAAGGCCAAGCGCGCACCCAGGCGCAGGCAGGCTGGCACCTGTTGTTCGCGGTGAGCATATTCCTCAAATGACAGCGCAGGGTTATCGAAGCGCTGCTGCTGGTCGACGTGGGTCATCATCTGTCCAAACCAGCGTGAAAGGGCTTGATCATCGTCTAGCCCTGCGCTCAGGCGCTCGCGCAGTTGCGGGAGAACATCTTCAGGGATCCAGCCACTGGGCGCGCTGGCATTTAGGGCCTGATCGCTAAACCGCTGCCCGTCGCTCAACACGGTTTCTCGCTCGATTGACCAGCTATTCAGTAACTCGGCGTCGGAGGGGGCTCTAAAGCCCACCGACAGGGTGATGCAGTCATCGCCGACAGCGGTTCCCCAATGTGCGACACCCGGGGGAATGTAGAGTATGTCGCCGGCTTCAAGAATCACTTCCTGTTGACAGTCGAAGTGTTTAAGCAAGCGTAATTCAGGGTGGCCGAGCAGCTCGCTGCTATCGTCGCAGTGCTGGCCCAGCTGCCAGCGACGGCGGCCGCTGCCCTGAATGAGAAATACATCGTATTGATCGTAGTGGGGGCCCACGCTGCCGCCATCGGCCGCGTAGCTGACCATAATGTCATCGATACGCCAGCGCGGTAAAAAACGGAAATCGTTTAGTAATTCTGCAACGCCGGGTATCCATTGGTCGACCGATTGAACCAGGAGAGTCCAATGGCTGGCGGGCAGCTCGGCGAAGTCGCTCTCCTTCAGCGGCCCGTGTTGTAGCTGCCAGTCGCTGCCGTGTTGTGAGATTAGCCGTGAATCAACCTCGTCTTCACAGGCCAGACCAGCGAGGTCATCACCGTCCACGGGGCATTCAAAACCCTGCAGGGCGCCGCGCAACACCCTTGGACGGCGCTGCCAATCCTCGTCGAGGAATTGCTGCGCATCGAAGCCCTGCAGCGCCATTTTATATCCGCTTGGCTTGCGCGACGGCGTTGCCGATATAGCTCGCGGGGCTTAGCTGACGAAGCTCCGCTTTTGCCGCCTCGGGGATCTCCAGCGTGTCAATAAAGCTGGCCAAAGTCTCCCGTGTGATGCGCTGACCGCGGGTTAGGGCCTTCAGTTTTTCGTAGGGCTCTTCTACGCCGTAGCGACGCATGACGGTTTGAATGGGCTCAGCCAGTACTTCCCAGGCATCGTCCAAATCAGCGGCGAGTCGCTCTGGGTTAATTTGCAGCTTGCCCAAGCCTTTCAGCGTAGCTTGATAGGCGATCATGCTGTACGCCATGCCAACGCCCATATTGCGCAAAACCGTCGAGTCAGTCAGGTCGCGCTGCCAGCGAGAGATCGGCAGCTTCGCCGCCAGGTGTTGCAACACGGCGTTGGCAATGCCGAGGTTGCCCTCGGAGTTTTCGAAGTCGATGGGGTTGACCTTGTGAGGCATGGTGGACGAGCCAACTTCACCGGCGATGGTGCGCTGTTTGAAGTAGCCCAGTGAAATATAGCCCCAGATGTCGCGATCTAAGTCGATCAAAATAGTGTTGAAACGCGCAATGGCATCAAACAGCTCAGCGATGTAGTCGTGAGGTTCGATCTGTGTGGTGTAAGGGTTCCAGCTAAGCCCCAGGCCCTCAACAAAGCTCTGCGCGTTGGCTTCCCAGTCTACGTCGGCATAGGCACTGATGTGGGCGTTATAGTTGCCCACCGCGCCGTTGATTTTACCCAGCAGGGCAACTTCGGCAATGCAGGCGCGTTGGCGGCGCAGACGCGCAACCACATTGGCCAGCTCTTTACCCATTGTGGTGGGGCTCGCCGTTTGGCCGTGGGTGCGAGACAGCATCGGAATGTCCGCAAACTCGCGGGCTTGCTCGGCCAGCTTGTCAACGATAGCGTCGATGTCCTGCAGCAATACCTCGCGGCCTTCACGAAGCATCAGGGCGTGGGAAAGGTTGTTGATGTCTTCTGAGGTGCAGGCAAAGTGAACGAATTCTGAAATCGCCGCTAATTCAGCGTTGTCTGCAATGCTTTCCTTAATGAAGTATTCAATCGCTTTAACGTCGTGATTAGTGGTGGACTCAATCTCTTTGACTCGCGCCGCTTGTGTTTCACCGAATTCAGCGATCATGGCCTCTAATCTAGCGGCTGCGTCTTCAGAGAGAGCCGGTACTTCTTCAATGCCAGGATTTGCCGCCAATTGGGCCAACCAGCGCAGCTCGACGATTAAACGGCTTTTGATCAAACCGAATTCGCTGAACACCGGGCGCAGCGACGCTGTCTTACTGCCGTAGCGGCCGTCGACAGGGGAAATAGCAGAGAGCGCGGACAATTCCATCATGGGGTTACCTTTCTATACGCGGAGGGCAAATTAATGGGGCGCAATCATACACTGCTCAGTGCTGAATTTCAGTGCCCAGTAGCCGCTGCGCTTCGGTAAAAAGGCGATTTCTGAGGAACATCAGGCTAAAGCGATTGCCGCCCGCCGCTCGCCAGAGATAGGCGCCGCGAATGGCCGCTAACAGCAGTGCACGAATTTTGGCAGCATTGTCATTGTTTTGCAGTTGTTGAGCGCTGCCACTGACCTGAATGCGAAAGCGATATTTAGATAGGGTGTCTTGATAGATATCCGCCAAAGCCGGCGCCAAGCTCGTTAATTCACCGCCAAACTCCCGCTGTTTGGCACAGTGCTCTAGTCGATTACGCATGATGCTTGCGGCCGCATGGTCCCGGCGCAGTTTGTTTTGTAAGAACAATACGCCCATACAGTAGCGCGTAACGGCCTGGCGCTCGCCGTAATCATTGCCACTGAGCAAATCACGCAGGGCGCGGATACCCAGCTCAAGTGCATTGATATTGCCGAACACACTGCGGGTGTCATTCCCTGAGAAGGCAAACAGGCTGGTCAGGGAAGCGTCGAGCGCTGCGGGTTCAGCTTGCCCGGTTCGGGCAATTTGATCGACCAGCGTCACGGCCTGCAGAACGCCGGCCAACGCCAGGGTTTGTTCTGTGAGTTGCTCTGCATTGGGAAAGAAAGCCATTAGCGATTGTATCCCGATTCGATAATGCCGCCGCCCAGGCATTGCTCACCCAGGTAGAAAACCGCTGACTGCCCAGGGGTGATTGCGCGCTGGGGAGTATCGAAAATTACCTCGTAGCCGGCTTCGGTC
>Ga0208817_100298_pt1 | contig 16526 bp, 16 predicted proteins | sample Virmet3819_2500_FD_185741 | JGI IMG/M metagenome (GOLD analysis project Ga0208817, IMG submission 185741) | Marine viral communities from the Southern Atlantic ocean transect to study dissolved organic matter and carbon cycling - metaG... | ecosystem: Environmental > Aquatic > Marine > Oceanic ... | reverse complement strand
TACATGAAATCTGTATCGTCTTCACTAACTTCCACATCAAATGCAATAGAACACCGTTGTGACGTATTGATTATTGGGAGCGGCGCGGCAGGATTAAGCCTTGCACTCAAGCTTGCTGACCATTGTCAGGTTATCGTGCTGAGTAAGAGTGACAGAAACGAAGGCTCTACACGTTATGCCCAAGGTGGCATTGCGGCAGTATTTGATGAGCAAGATTCCATCGATGCCCACGTTACTGATACCCTAGCAGCCGGTGCAGGCCTTTGCGAGGAGCCGGCAGTGCGATTTACCGCAGAGCGAGCCAAGTCTTCTCTTGAATGGCTGATTGGTTATGGCGTACCGTTTGACACAGAGAAAAACGAGTCGGGTGAAGAGCGCTTTCACTTAACCCGTGAAGGGGGTCATAGCCACAGACGAATTCTTCACGCCGCAGATGCGACCGGTGAAGCACTTCAAATCACCTTGAATGATGCGGTATCCACACATCCAAATATTCACGTATTCGAACGCTATAATGCAATTGACCTCATCCCTTCCAGAGAAGAGAAAAATAGTGTTGTGGGCGCGTACGTTTGGAACAGGCAACAAGAGCATGTAGAGGTTATTCGCGCGCCATTTGTTGCATTAGCAACGGGCGGTGGCAGTAAGGTTTACCAATATACGTCTAATCCAGATGTTTCTAGTGGCGATGGCATCGCAATGGCGTGGCGCGCAGGTTGTCGCGTTGCCAATATGGAATTCAATCAGTTCCATCCTACATGTTTATATCATCCGCAAGCTCGCAACTTTTTGATTACCGAGGCCTTACGGGGCGAGGGTGCTAACCTTTGTCACGCTGATGGCACGCGCTTTATGCACAAATTTGATGAGCGCGGCGACCTTGCCCCTCGTGATGTAGTAGCCCGGGCCATAGATTATGAAATGAAGCGATTGGGCGCTGACTGCATGTACTTAGATATCAGTCATAAGCCCGCTGACTTTATCGTTAAACATTTCCCCAATATCTATCGGAAGTGCCGTTCACTTGGCATAGATATTACCCGCGAACCCATCCCCGTTGTCCCAGCAGCCCACTATAGTTGCGGCGGCGTTATGACAGACTTTAACGCTAAAACAGACTTAAACAATGTTTATGCAATTGGTGAAGTAGCCTACACAGGGCTGCACGGAGCAAACCGCATGGCATCTAACTCTCTGTTAGAGTGCGTGGTGTTTGCCAGCGCCGCTGCTGAAGACATTTTAAAGAAGTTACCAAGCGCTGACTGCGAGGAATCCATCGCGCCTTGGGACGAAAGTCAGGTATCTAACTCTGACGAAGAAGTCATTATTCAACATAACTGGCACGAACTAAGGCTATTTATGTGGGATTACGTTGGCATTGTGCGTACAGACAAGCGCCTTGAACGCGCTATGCGACGAATTAAACTGTTAGAGCAAGAAATTACCGAATACTACTCTCACTTTAGAGTAAGCAATAACCTACTAGAGCTGCGCAATCTTGTTACTGTCGCAGAGCTCATTGTGCGATGCGCCATGGAGAGAAAAGAAAGTCGTGGACTACACTTCAATCTAGACCATCCTGAACAACTGGATAATCCCAAGCCTACTGTTCTGACTCCAAGAAAGCAGCTTTCAGGTAGTGATGTAGGTTCGTTAATTACTCAAGACAGCTTTAATGACGCTGAATGAAAAACACAAAGTTTAAGACGTGGCGCTAAGGCTATATGCCCGCGTATTCAGGCCCTAGAGAGCACAAAATAGTGCTCTCTTTTTATTTGCGCCCGATAAGCCCATTTACGTTTGTTTTCATGGTAAGAGGCGGTTGTCGGTATCTCTAAACACGACACACGTCTTCAACACGCTTTACCAAGTGCCTTGTCCGACGAACAGCTAAGACTTGGCAGAGAAACTTACACTTGCCGATAAATGTGTGTTGTTATCATCGCGGTCTGTAACATCAAGCAACGCGTGAGTTTGGGTTCTACAATGCTGATGAATATGAATTTCGTTTGGTAAGAAAACAGGTTTTTTAAAGCGGCAGGTCACCTCTTCCACTTGTAGAGATTCTGCGTCTTCTTGATGACTAACGAACGACGATATTGCACGAGACAATGTCCACATACCATGTGCTATAGGCTGTTTAAACCCGAATACTTTTGCTGAAATACGGGATAAATGAATGGGATTATAATCACCTGATAATTTAGCGTATCGACGACCTGTATTCACATTTACGCTAAGCGCTTCGATAAGCTCTCTATCTTGCATGTCACAGTCTTCATGTACTTCTTTTCTAGCGACCAAGGGCGCAACGTGGACTGCTTTGATTTTGACTAAATAACTGCTTATGGACCTATACACAAGTTGCCCAGATTGGAGCGCCTCAAGCATAACGTCGACTTCCCATCCGCGATTATGCGGCCTTACGTCATGAAAGCGTACGCGACATTCAACAGGCTCGCTTAAATCGACGTGCTCGATAATTGACACTTTATTAGCCGCATGAATGAGGCCTAGCAAAGGAAATGGACTTTTTTTGTCTAATAAGCACTGCATTTGCAACGGCAGCGACAACATCTGCAAGTAGAGGGGGTGAGGATGTTCACTCGCCGGCCAGTCTACCTCTTGGCAAAACGCACAGTAATGCGCATTATCTATCTTAAGAGTATTGGTGTAGATACGCTGTGGCAGCGTTGGCGGCTTAAATTGCATTAACTGTCGTGCATCCACGCGTTTAAACAACGCTTTTGTATACTCACGAAACATCTATTAATTCCTTGAATTCGTTGCTTTTCTAGCAAAAATAATAGCTCTTGCTAAGCGCCTGTAATCTGCTTCGCAGCATTCTCCTTTCAATATCCAACCTAAGTGACTGTAGTCTTTTTCAAACCACTTACGCTTACGACGAAGTACCTTAATACAGAGCCCCCAAGAGAAAAGCTGTGAAGTATGATGAATTTTCATCGAAATACCGTCAGTTCCCGCGTTATCGAAGGTTTGGTGAGCGGCGCCTGGTAATGTAGTCCTCTCGTCATCGATAACCCGAATAACGCCTTCGTTCGTAAGCGAGATAGCGTATTGAACAGGATTATTGTTATTACTAAGCGCATACCAAAGACGCCATGACAACCAAATAAGCGTCGCTACAGCGGTAATTGCAAAAGTAGCAGTAAGGTTAACCCAAGTTGAGATATTGTAAGGGAGACTAAACAATGCTGCGCAAAAAACAAGCACTACACATGCCTCCCCCAATAAAGGTCTATATTTGTTAGAGGTTATGTTTATTCTATACTTTGACACGATTTACGATGGTCGCGACCATAGCGGCTAACTCGGGATCTTCGCACTTTTGATGACCCATTATCCATGCAAATAGGTCTGGGTCATCGCTTGTAAGTAACCGCTCAAATGTTTCTTGCTCATCGTAGCTAAGAGATTCAAACGCCTCTTCAACGAAAGGTAGTAGCAGCACATCTAGTTCCAGCATACCCCGACGGCAAGCCCATTTTAATCTCGCTAATCTTTTTGGTTCAAACATTTGTCATCCTTACCACTTATTATTTACTGACAATAATACCATGGCGAGAGTGTGGGGATCACTGCTCTTTTGGTCTGATGCGAAAACTAAATAGAACTTAATCTATACAGAATTAGTAGCCTTGCCCTTGAATAATGGTGGTTATGCCATACTTTGGAAACAGACTCGAAATTTTATAAGTGGTGACTATGACCTCTATCGCATCGTTAAACGACCTACCTAACGAATTTATGGTTAAGCTTTCCAGCTCAATGATTATTTCTTTGGAAGGTGAGCAAGCCGACAGCTACCTGCACGGTCAAATCACCGTGAATATTAACAAGCTGGACAAGATGACAGCGAGGCATTTTGCCCATTGTGACAACAAGGGTAAAACGTGGGCGACAGGCTATGTGACTCGACATGCAAGCAAGCTGTTATTACTTACCAATGCCGATGCGGGTAACCAATCTCTGGCGCAACTCAATAAATATGGCGTCTTTTCCAAAGTCGATATAGTAGACGACACGCCTCGCTATAATGGCTATTTTATTTCGTCTGACGCAGCTAAAAACAGCAATACGCAAACATTGCTTCGTGAGTTTTTTGGAACTGATGAACTAGAAAAACTATTTGCTTCAAGTAAGAACGAAGCAAGTACACTCCAAAAAGTAGAAAGTGAACAAGGCGTGATATTCACTGCTAATACAAGCCGCGAGGGCTTTGTACTGCTCCTAACTAAAGACGCGAGTGACCGGTTTGAAGAAAACATAAGTGCCCACTCACTTCCTTGTTTTTCGCACACTGTATTCGAAGCAATTCAAATTGAAAGCGTGCATCCTATGCTCGATAGTGAAGCAATAGGCGAATATGTTCCGCAAATGATCAACGTACAGGCTCTCAACGGTATCGACTTTGATAAAGGCTGCTATATGGGTCAAGAGGTCGTTGCTAGAACCCGCTTTTTAGGCAAAAACAAGCGAGCCGCGTACAGCTTTAAGCTTGAAGGACATGTCTCTGTGAAGCCCGGAGACAGCCTAGAAAAGCAACTGGGGGATAATTGGCGCGTTGCCGGTAAAGTTATTAAAGTGGCGGCATTAGAGAGCGAAACATGGTTTATCGCCGTACTTAACAACGACACTACTTCTGAAGATTTACACAGACTGGCTGATAATAACGCTATTACCTGTTACCCTAATAGCTTGCCGTACAGTATTGAGCAACAAGCTAGCAATATTGTGAAAAAACGCCGCTAAGCAGCAGTTTTGCTGCTTTTTATTTACTGCCTTATATTCTGAAACAAGTTTAACAATAAGGCCAAAATAGGATTTGTTATGATAATTACTTCTGACAGCGTTGTAACGCTACACTACACCGTATCAACCGAAGACGGCACAACGCTAGACTCTTCAGAAGGGAAATCACCACTGGTAGTGCTTTTAGGTCGCCGCTTTTTGATCGAAGGTCTTGAAGATGCACTTATTGGCAAAACAAAAGACGATAGCTTTAATGTATCTGTAGAGCCCGAGAAAGCCTATGGAGAGCGAGCTGATGAATTGGTGCAAACCGTTCCTCGCTCAATGTTTGAAGGGATGGATGTTGAAGTAGGTATGTCTTTCCGCGCTACTACCCCCCAGGGGGAGCAATCGGTCATTATTATCGAAACTACTGATGACGAAGTAGTTGTAGACGGAAACCACCCGCTAGCGGGTATTCCACTTACGTTCGATGTATCGGTTGTCGATGTACGTGAAGCAACGCAAGAAGAACTTGAACATGGCCATGTTCATGGTGAAGGCGGTTGCGGGCACGACCACTAAAATGTTTGAGCATTCGCTTTTATACCAATGCGCATAAAGAAAAGGGAGCCAATTGGCTCCCTTTTTCATGCACAGTAAGCACTAACTTTTAAATCGCGTCTTCGTTTTGTTCACCAGTACGAATACGCACAGCCTGCTCTACGCTGTAAACAAATATCTTTCCGTCGCCAATTTTGCCTGTTTTTGCTGAAGACTGAATAGCTTCCACGGCTTGCTCAACCCTGTCATCGTCTAGCACTAGTTCAATTTTAATTTTCGGTAGGAAGTCAACTTGGTATTCTGCGCCGCGATAAAGCTCGGTATGACCTTTCTGGCGGCCAAAACCTTTAACTTCAGACACGGTCATCCCTGCGATACCGACTTCAGCTAGCGCTTCCCTAACATCGTCCATTTTGAACGGTTTAATGATAGCTTCAATTTTTTTCATGACTACAACTCATCGTAAATTGTTGGAATTGGCACACGTTTATGTTGTGTGCGCTCATAAATATAGAGCAATTTCTCTTCCACTTCTGCAGAAACGGGCTTACCTTCCAAAAAGTCATCGATTTGGTCGTAAGACATTCCTAGCGCCTGTTCATCCGCCTTTTGCGGAGAAAGACTCTCCAAGTCAGCGGTGGGAGCTTTGGTAATCACATTGTGCGGCGCACCTAAATGGGCTGCCACTGCACGCACTTGGCGCTTACTCAAGCCAAAAAGTGGTGCCAGGTCACAAGCACCATCTCCGTATTTAGTATAAAACCCTGTAATATTTTCTGCCGAGTGATCGGTACCTAATACTAAGCCGTCAACCATACCCGCAATTTCATACTGAATAACCATGCGAGTGCGCGCTTTAACATTTCCTTTGACAAAGTCTTGCTTCGCTTCGCTAGAAGGAAGAAGGTCTGCATTGGATAGCGCCTCAGCCGTTGAGGCATGAATGGCATCTGCGCCAGGCTTTACGTTTACAGTAACGGAATGCGTAGGTTGGATAAAGTCGATAGATTTTTGTGCGTCTTCTTCGTCCGCTTGCGTATCGTAAGGCAAACGAACTGCAATGAATTGATAGCTCTCGTGATGCTCTTCGTTCAATTCATTCACGGCTAATTGAGCGAGACGGCCCAATGTGCACGAATCAATTCCCCCACTGATACCAAGTACCAAAGAATTCAAACCGGATGTAAGCAACTGCTTCTTTATAAAAGAGACTCGACGTGCGACTTCGTATTCCACGTCAATTTCAGGCAGCACTTTCATTTCATCAATAACTGCTTGTTTTTGCATTATAATATCCACGTATTTTTAAGGCGTCCTGGAACTTGATTCTACGACAATATCACTTCGGATGTTAGTGTTATCGTCACCTGTATTAGAAAGACATTGACCTGACCAACTGCTAAAAGGTCAAGCCATCCCTATTATATTATGATGAAGGCTAGGCATGTTATTTGAAGCCTCATTAACCATAAGGCGTATGGTCAACGATGCGATAGCACAGTAAAACATACCATTGCCGTTGTTTTTTAGTTTACCCTAAAATATAGGTCATTTACGCCTTATTACCTTTTGATTTCATTACATTGAAGATAGAAACACTTAGAAACGTTGGACTAAGCCTTCAAACTATCTTTATGGAAACGCGGTAAGCCTTGACAGATAAGATGAATCAAGTGTTAAACCCACAAAAAGGAAAACAAAAGGCATTCCCGTTGAATAACACAATATTGGCAGATAACGTTTTAAAATGATTAACAAAAAGCAAAAAAATTATCGTCGCAAAATCTCAAAGCAAACAGGGCTGACCCTGTTAGAGATGCTGGTGGCTGTCGCTGTTCTCGCCATAATATTAACGACGGTTGCGCCAGGTATACAAAATATACTTATCAAAAATAGAATTACTGCTGATTTAAACAATTTGAGCGCTGTTGCTCAGCGTGCCCGGTTTACTGCTGTAGATGAGCAAACTAACGTGGTGTTGTGCCCCACAGCTGATTACACCGCCTGCACAAACAACTGGCAAGATGCCAAAATGGTGTTCATCGATGTTAATGGCAACAGTACCCGAGATAATAACGAAGATTTGATCGTTGCAAGTGACCCTCTCAATGCCGCCAACACTGTATACGGTATTAGCGGCAGCTTAGTATTTAATGAACAGGGCGGTATCGACAATGCCGCTACCATCACCCTTTGCCCCAATGATGGCGATACTGACTATGCGTCAGCACTTTTACTGTCGCTTTATGGCAGAATATCTGTCGCTGTAGATAGCGATGGTGATGGAGCAAAAGAAGACCTTGCTGGTAATGATTTAACGTGCAGCTAATGAGCACTTCTTTAAAACACTAACATTCAATAGGTAATTATCTATACGGATTGGTATAGCGCTTTTCTTACCAGCATTCTTTAGGTGAAAGCATTACCTCACTGATTTTTATCGTTCGGCAGCTGTCGTCCGTACTTAATGATAATCGTGTAGCGGCAATTTCATAGCCTCCCCCCTGACTATTGGATTGCGTAAAATTGACGTTTGGAATGTTAGCGCTGGGTAACGCATTTGGCGGAAGGTAATGCCCAGTTTCGAGCCACATTGTCGACTGCATCGCTTGAAGTGATAGTAAGTGAGCTTTAACTTTATTTATCTCGCTTATCTGTCGTGTCGTATTTATGGCAGACGTTGCAGCAAGACTGAGCAATCCAACAATAGCCATAGCAACTAATAGCTCAATCAAGGTAAACCCTTCTTGCCCTTGCCTTTTATCATTTGTAATGCAATTCCCTTCCATGGTACAGCTTCCCGTTAGCGAGTTATTAAGTACATTGAGCCTATCAATTTACCTCTGTTGCTATAACTGGACTTGCGCATGGCTTTTTGGACAATTCGCAAAGAAAAAAATGAAAATAGACAGCCTGACATGATGGCGGGGCTATCATTATTAGAACTGCTCGTCTCTTTACTAATTTTAAGCATACTTTCTTTACTTGCCGTCCCGTCTTTTCAAGGGTGGCAGGAAAAAAATGCGTTCAAACATTTCGCTACGCGGGTCACAGAACTTGCAAAACAAACACGTATACAGTCCCTCGCCCAGCAAAAAACCTTTTACTTAATAGCGAAAATCGAAAACGACAATTGTTTATTGATAAGTAACGAACAGGATTGCAGCTGTGCTTCCTATCAAACATGCGCGTTAAATGAGGCCTCTCATTGGGAACTCCCCACCGCATGGAATATCAAACTCAATACAGTGGGTAACACAGACAAGACGGTCGCTTTTAATAAGCACGGCACGCTTAACTTTGGCAGCAATACAACCTTTACTCTTTCTAGTGAGCGCTTTAATGCAAAGGTAACCTTTAGTTCATTGGGAAGAGTAAGGTTATGCACCGAACAGAGTTTTGTAGGTATAGCGCCATGTTGAGACTTCACATTGCCTATGTGCACAATAATCACCATCACAGAGCAACGGGTTTCAGCATAACGGAACTTTTGGTGGCATGTGCATTGTCCGGTCTACTGATTTCTATTGTTGCTTCGTATGCTGCGCAATCTCATGTAGCGCTCTCTTCACTCCAACATGCCACTAGCTTGGAAGAAGATATGCGTGCGTTGAAAAGCACAATTTCTCAACAATTGGGAAGGGCGGGATTTATTGAAGAGGCTAATATACTCTCCCCATTTATAGCTTTGTCTAGCGGCCATTCCCCTGCTTCAAATGTTGCTCTTGGTGAACGCTCAACTGAACCTTCAAACAGCTGCATCACATTTTCTTACGACAAAAATAAAGACGGCGCGATCTCACAATCACAGGGCGAGCTGTTTGGCTACCGATTAAACAACAAGGCGATAGAGTACCGAATAAATGGCAATACCTGTGAACAAGGTGGATGGTTTGACTTAACTGATCCAGAAACATTTTCCGTCACTCAGTTTAGCGCAAATCGCTTATATAAGAGTAGTTGGGGGGTAGCATACGAAATAAAAATATCGCTTCAAAGTATTATCGACACAGAGGTACAAAGCCATGAAAGCTTTATCGTAGAGGTGCCTAATGACGGTTGAGAAAAGAAAACAGTTTTTTAACGCTAGACGTGGTTGCCAGAGCTTCACTGGTAACAAAAAACACCAAGAAGGGATGGTAGTGCTTGCAGTTGTGGCCATTCTTCTTGGCATAGTGACGTTCGCGACGATAATTACATCCCAAAGCGTCCAGCAGTTTTACACCTTAGAAAAAGCAAGACGCAACGCCGAAAGCAACCAAGTTGAGTTGAAACTGCACGTGAAAAACGTTGCCAGAGCACTACGCTCACATAACGTTTTAACTGCTTTGACTACAACCGATGTGGCTCATTTATCTACAACTGTTTTGGTAAGCGAATTAGAGGGAATAGATAGCCAACCGCTAACCCTATTTGAAGTGAATGTATCCCACGATAGTACAAACGCGACATATACGGCTAAATTTCTTCGCTATCCTTCTCTTTTGAGACTGCCTACTTCCGCTCAGCAATTCTCGTGGGATAGCCAATTGACCAACTGGTTATTTAACCGTGATGCATCAGCACTTAGTGCTAACTTCTTTGCAGAAGTTGAGAGTCTGACCCAATGCCATAATATGCTGTCTGGCAATGTGTTTTGGATAACTGGAGATTGTGAACTGGACCCTAGCGATCTACCACATAACTCTAGTTCTAACCCCGTATTGCTGATTGTTGCCGATGGCGATTTAACACTTCAAGCACACGCTCACCTTTACGGTCTGATTGTTATGCTTTCCTCTTCACACAATTCTTATACGCTTCGTGTTGCGAGTTCTGCCTCTATCAGTGGTACCTATGTATCAAACGCGCCTGTAACTGAGCAAATAAACGGTACGGCGACGCTTTCCACTCCACTGCTCAAAGCCCTTCAAGAGAACACAGTGCTTGCCAAAATAATTCCTATCCCAGGGACATCCTATGATCACGATTAAGATTGAATATTTTAGAAGTATTTTCAAAAGTATGCGTTTACCCCGCGCTTTTCTTGAAAACCGGTGTATAAATTCAAGAGTTGAAGGGGGAGGAATTCTTGTAGAAGTACTAATTACTTTGCTGCTTTTTACAAGCACAAGCGCTTACTTGCTAAACAGCAAAATTGGGGCGCTAGTGCTTTGGGAAACCATTCTTGATACTCAAATCAGTCAAACAACGGTGATTAACTTAAAGCGCACGGATTACATCAACGATAACGTAGACCAGCAGTGGAGTGATATCGCTGTATTTGGTACGCCTTCATTACTTTCAACGCCCCCCTGATTAAGCGCGTTAATAAGGCCATGAGAAAGGTCTATTTAAACATTCAAAAGGCAGCAAAGAAGCCGCTATGCAATGCCCTCAACCGCTTAGCACGACCAACAATATTCACTAGATTCAAGATTGCCATTATTATTCTTATCCCAACCTTTTCTACCATCGCTAAAATAATAGAGTGCTCCGTCAGCAGCCTGCCCTGTCCCCGTCACGGGTGTTGCTTTAAGTTCGAAAGCTGTCGCAGATGCAGCAACGATACTCAGCGTATAGCGCTTATTTGCCGCTGGCTCAGATGAAGGAGAGTATGCTGAAAAGACTGCCGGTGCCCCCGTATTTGAGCCACCATTAGCGGCGCCCTCATAGCTAAAAGAGCCACTATGGTGGCGCTCCATAGCAGAAGCCAGCCCTAGTAAATCTGCTTGCCCTGTGCCGCGGTATCCATCTGAAATAACGCCTTGATAAGAGGGATAGGCAATCGCTGCGATGATGCCGACAATAGCGACGACAATCATTAGCTCAATCAGTGAAAAACCCTGCTGGGATACTCTCATAGTCATAACTACTCTCTTTCTGTTTCCGAATGCCAACTACCGCGCTGAACGCGTTCGAAACGTCCATAAATATTCTCTGCCAAACACTCGAAAGCATTGGTACAGGCCTGCTCATTCCCATCTTCATCCACTTCTATTACCGCGGAAACGCACTCTGTACCCAGACAGACCACGGGGCTAACAATATCTTCAATTAGGATTTTCGTTTCAGGAGCTATACCGGTTTGTTTTAAATCGGCGGCACGGTCTAGTTCATTAACTTCACCATCATTGTTTACATCCGTTACTGCATTCGCATTAAACATGTTAACGAGATAAGCACGGCTGTTTCCAGTGGGGGGCGCACATGAGCTCGTGCTACTGACCGCAGGTATGTAAGTGGTAAAGAACACCTTGTAATCAATGATAAGCGGAGAAGATAAAACTTTTTCACCATTGATATTTAGGTTTAGATACCACCCGTCTTTGTTTGCAAACTCTTGCGAAGCAAGCTCACGCTCGCTTTCATCACTACTGTTAAGTGTGTGGCTTGTGGCGTTGTACATATCGCTTTCGTAGACCGTTTCCATGTAGGTGTAATTGCCGTTCGTGTCGCGTTTAAATACGCCGCTATCTTTGAGCATATAAAAATTATCTTCCACCACAGTGTCTAGGGGAGATGCTCGCCACCCACTTCCCAGTGCTACGCCATAGTACAATTCGTTACCTAAAGCGATTTCCGTAACATCGGGACCGTAGTAAAAGCGGCGATTAGTTTCGGCTGTGTCACCGCCAAAATCAGCAAGACGCGCACCTTTTATAAAGTCAGCACCCGATTTGCCGTTGTAAATATCTAATCTAAACAGTTGACCACCTGTATCTGCAATATACATATGATCAGCAAATCCATCGTTATCCCTATCAATCACAGAGATGCGCCCCGGTATACTGTAGGTCATGTTTGAGAGGTTAAGGTCGGCATTTTCATTACTTGCATGCCAAAGCAGGCTTCCTGTGTCGGCATCAAAAATAAATACCGCATTACCAACCACATCATTAGCTCTTATAGCACGGTCATCCTGAGCGTCATCGTAACCACCACCAACAATCATTACATTTTTTACCTGTCCGCCCATGTTAATTTTAGTAATTGTTGGTCTTGACCATGTTTGTCCCAACTTCGCCAAAGCCCCCTGACCACCCTCTAGTTTAAATTTAAGTTTTGGAGAGTCTTTCTGCGTAACATCAAAAACATAATAATTACGACCGCCTCTTCGCATGCCCACGTAAAGATACTTCTTATTGTCGAAGATCCTTAAAATCATATCTCCATCGAGTCCATACTGGTGACTCAGCGACGGTGTGTCTTTGTAAAAGTGATGTAGGTTCTGAAGTAGCTCTTTAGGCATGATGGCGAAATTTTCTTCTCCCGTTTCTGTATCGAAAGAATGCAACATACCCTGATTTGTGGCGACGAAAATGGCGGAATCGTTAGTCCCGTAATTAACGATAATAGGTTGAGAATGGATGGGATCGCCCATCTGCGGACGATAGTCGCTGGTGCTGCCATCGCCGTTACTGTCTTTTACATCAAGACCTCTTGCCCACTTTAAAATTGCATCTCGTAATGGGTCAGCATCTGTTTCGCTTTGAATGGCAAGGTCAGCCTTTGTGATGTTGGAATTATCCTCGTGAAGGCGATTGGCTTCGCTTGCAATTGTTCCAACGCCATCGAAGACATAAATATTGCGATTTGCACCTAAGCGGCTAGCTGCACCGCCTTCACTGACTTCGCTTCCATCAGCAAGAGTAGACCAGTAACTATGGGCATTTTCTGCAAAAAAGCCCGTTACATTGTCCACCGCACTCAGGCTATTTTTGTCTAAAATCTTATCGCCACTCAAGCGATAGCGCTTTAAGTTCCCAGGCCAAATAGCGCCTTCACTAGGCTTAAATAGAGCAAAATAAAGCTCATCTCTATGAGTAAGACGATTGAGCTGATTCACCGCAACACCCGGTGAAACAAAAGTGGCATTCACGTCCTTAACAGAACGCAGGATCGTATTGAAAGCTTCAAGTAAATCGGTGCTGTTATCAGCTTGATAGAAGCCGCCACCGCTTTGCAAAGCGAGTTGATTCAAGAAATTATTTGCTGTGTTATTCGCGGCAAAGCCTATAGTATGCGTAATAACCCTTGGCCCAATCACGGACGTGGAGGTATCGCTTATATTTTTGACTAAATCCAGACCACATTTCTCGCCACCACTGCCCGTGCAGCTTTTGCCTAACAAGGTTTGTATTTTAGAAACACTATGGTTGTTATTCGCCTCACCATCGGACAGCAATACGATGTGATTATTGGTCTGACACTGCAAATCTGATACCGGTGAAATATAGGTGGCAGGCGTGGGTATCTGCTCATTAATGCAATCGCTGTCAGATAGATTATCTTCCGAGCACCCTGAAGGAAGAATTGAATCAGCGCCTAGATATGAGCTTCTATGGCTTACTCGCGTGCTACGTCTAACTGAATTATTAACATCACTTTCGCCACGTTTACGGCCATAATCGACGTTTAAACCACCATAATAATTTGTCGCTTCCAAAAGCGTATCAACGATGGGAGTAAAACCGTTAGCACTCAGTTCGTCTATTTTGCTCATGAGATGTTCGCGCACTGAAGCCGATGAGCCAGGCGTGGCGGAGCCATTGAACTTCACAATAAGCTTAGGTGCTCGAGAGGGCCAGTTGTTATAGGTATGCGCGCCGCGGTAAGAGACAAAGTTATCAAGTACAAAGGCCATATCATTACCGGATTGCCAACCAGAGCGATCTACGATTTGTTCAACAATACTGCTTATATCCGGTGTTCGATAGTCATTGTTACTGTAAAAGTCAGGCATAGACCAGGTGATGCCTGAGGTTTTTGGAAGATCTCGCAACCGGTAACGACGCTCTGGGTGAAAATCCGAGGCATCATTATCTGCAACGCCACGAATTCGCATACTTGGATTTCCACTTGTTCGTGTACTGTAAGCCGTAAATTCCAAATAGGCTTCTGTAACCACAGCGCCTTGAGGAATATTGACATTTCTAAAGCGAACACCGATATAGTCGTTATATGAAGAATTGAAAGTAAGCTCATTTCCAGTATTGGGGTATCCATTAACATCTTCTTCTGAATTGTCTCTTGAACTGGCAACTTGGTAAATCGCCTCCCCTTGTATACAGCCTGTGGCCGTTGAATCGTCGTAGGAAACAACTAGTTGAGGAGCGCCACTTTGTCCTACATCACTAGCTCTGGCTTCTCGCGCGCTTGCTGTATCTGAACTCGTGCCTTCAATTAAAATGTTTAAGTCTTTACCGCCACACCAAGCTGATAAATTCACGACTTCTTGAATAACGGCACTGATATCGGGAGTGGTTATTACCTCACCCGATGTTGGAAAGCTATTGTCGGTGAGCCACTCAACATTTGCAGCGGTTTTTACTCGGCTACTCAGGTTATTACTTGACGATGAAAACGCCGTGCTTTCAGCTGAAGCTTCCGCTGAAAACACTAACGAGGTACCCGCGACGTTAAACTTCTCGGAAGTGAAGCGAATATTGGCGCTTATGATCGTAGCACCCTGTGGAATATTCAATTCAGTAAAACGCAGTCCTGATGTCACGGTTTTAGTACCACTACTTAAAATTAAGTCGTTGCTGTCTGTGGTTACGCTGCCGTCGATTTCATGGGCGTCGTGATTGTCGTTGTTAGTGGAAATTATAATTTCAGGTCGTACTGATTCATCTATATTGCGGATAGGGTATAAAATGGGGCCACCATAGTCAGAAAACCGCATCAAGCCAGCGTTAATATTGGTGGCAGTTCCTAGGGCCTCTTTGAGCGCGTTTTGGACCCGAAGCATTCTAGTTTGACTGGTATTGTCGTACGCCCCCATACTACCTGAAGAGTCCATGATGAACAAAACGTTCGGATTGTAGGTAACTGCGCTGCTTGAATTACCCAAATAGATATCAAGGTCGTCACCAAAAGCGGAAAAGCCTATACAGCTAAAAAGCGTTATCGAAGCAAGATATGTAGTCAATTTTTTCATGCTGATACCTATTGTGAAGCCGGGCCAAATACTGAAGCAGCCAAACTGTTAGCGACAACCGAGGATTTACCTGCAACTTTGCCGCAGCCTCTTATAATAAACACGTGGCAGTTCACATTACTTCCACCAATCACATTACTTGAACCTCGACAAGCCTGCTCGCGAATAAATGCAGTACGAGACCAACTCTTAGACGATGCTGCGCTTTGATAAGTGCCGTCGGTAATATGCCTATCACCCACAGAGAGCCCGCCTTCTGTCATGTGACGGTCAGTCCACTGCCCTTCATCAAAGCAGCTCATCGTATCAGCGACGGGGTCAAATACATTACCCTGTCTAGCTTCTGATAGTGGATCGGTTTTAGATGGATCTGTAAGTAACGTCTCATCTTCGGATTCAAAAAACACGCCCGCGATAGCTGCCTCAGCCGCATCAAAGGCCAAGCCGCTTTGCTGCATAGACACCGCCATCTTAGATTGTGACAAGCTACTGGTAACCGCGCTTACACCTAAAACAGTGATTGAAAGCAATACTAGCAATGCAAATACCATCACTAAGCCTTGTTGTTTCATTGCGAACTCCTAACAAAATTCTTCATATTTCGAAGTGCTAGCGTCTTTGAGAACACCTGATAATAATGAGCGGTATCCATGGTTTTAGACGCTTCGTTCAACAGCGCGTACTTTTGAGCCTGAGTTTGCCTTACTTCATTTTGATAGCTTTTAAGCATAATTGCCCACCGCAGCGATACCACTTGCTGATTTAACGCTCTTAAACCCGCAATTTCATCGGCGGTCACGTATGAAATGGCTTGTCCTCGTGAATTGGTTATTGTGTCTGAAACGCCAAATTGCACTTGAAAGCTCTCTACATTATCGAGCAAGGTCACGGAAAGTGGAGAAACGGCCTGTGCTTTTAGGCCACGGAGCACTCGTCCATCGTAGCCAGTGCATTTAAGCGTACTTCCTGTCACAAAATAGTGATTTACCACGTGGAATTCACTACCCGCGGCATAGCCATGTGAATTACCCGTACAATCTTCCTGGGCCAATAAGCTTACAACGAGCTTGTCGCTGCCCCCGCTTCCGGTCTGAACGCTGCCTAAGGTTGCATTAGTTGCGAAGTCCCCAACCACGGCAATGGGGTGATTTTCTACATAAGCCGCTTCTGCGACGACGTCGACTGAAGCGTCGATGTTCGCGGTTACTTGATCGTAGCGGCCAATTTCGTAAAATTCAGCAGATAATCTACTCATTATGAAACGCCCCGATTCCTGCACTTGCGACAC
>Ga0208817_100297_pt1 | contig 16547 bp, 9 predicted proteins | sample Virmet3819_2500_FD_185741 | JGI IMG/M metagenome (GOLD analysis project Ga0208817, IMG submission 185741) | Marine viral communities from the Southern Atlantic ocean transect to study dissolved organic matter and carbon cycling - metaG... | ecosystem: Environmental > Aquatic > Marine > Oceanic ... | reverse complement strand
TTTACGCATATCTACGGCTACATCGTACACTTCGCCGCTAACTACTCGTACTAACTTACCTTGGGTTTGCTCCATCTGGTAATGAAGGCCACGAAGAATACCTTGGCGAGATTTAGAATGGTTATCTTGAACAAAGTCTACATCTGCGCATTCTTTTTTAAACCAATCGGTACGAAAGGTTTCTAGAAAGAAGCCGCGCTCATCGCCAAACACTTTCGGCTCAATAATTTTAACGTCGGGGATATCTGTACTAATTGCTTGCATATAAAAACTTATCCATTTCTTACCAATTATTTTACGCGGTCGTGAATAACTTTAAGCAAGTAATCGCCATAACCACTCTTCTTAAGTGGTGCTGCTAGCTTTTCAAGTTGTTCAGCGTTGATATAGCCCATTCTGAAAGCGACTTCCTCAGGGCAACACACTTTTAAGCCTTGGCGTTTTTCGATAGCCGCCACAAAGTTCGCAGCATCGAGCAAAGAATCAAGCGTACCTGTATCCAACCATGCTGAACCACGCCCCATCAATTCGACTTTAAGAGAGCCGTCTTGAAGGTATAAGTTATTTAGGTCCGTAATTTCAAGCTCGCCACGGTGTGACGGCTTTACTTCTCTCGCGAAGTCCACTACTCGATTATCATAATAATACAAGCCAGTAACCGCATAGTTCGACTTAGGAGCAACTGGTTTTTCTTCAATGGAAAGTGCATTCCAGCTTTCATCGAAATCTACTACGCCGTAACGTTCTGGATCGTGAACATGATAACCGAACACTGTAGCTCCATGCTCTTGTTTAAATGCATTTTGCAATGACAGTTTTAAGTCGTGACCATAATATATGTTATCACCAAGCACTAATGAACAACTGTCGTTTCCAATGAAGTCTTCGCCAATTAAAAATGCTTGAGCCAAACCATCTGGTGATGGTTGCACTGCATATTGAATATTCATTCCCAACGAGGAACCATCACCAATGAGGTCGATAAATCGCTGCTGTTCTTCAGGAGTAGTTATGATAAGAACATCTCGAATACCCGACATCATTAATGTTGTTAGTGGATAATAAATCATTGGCTTGTCGTAGATTGGCATGAGCTGTTTGCTTACAACTTTAGTTAAGGGATGCAAACGTGTGCCTGAACCACCAGCCAGAATAATTCCTTTTCTCATTATAAATTACCTATTTTTGTATCTTAAAGATATGGGGCGCCTATCGCTCTAGATCGAATTATTTTACAAGGCGCCCCGAATGCAACTACTTCCTGGGGTATAGATTCGTTTACTAAGGAGGCACTTCCAATCACAGTGTGCTCACCTATGGAAATACTATGGCGCAAGACCGCACCAATTCCAATAGCAGAGTAGCTACCAATTTTTACGTGTCCCCCTGTGACCGCTGATGGTGCTAAAGAGCTAAAGTCTCCCATCAGACTGTCATGGTCCAGTGAACTTCCTGAGTTTAATATCACAAAGTCCCCTAAGTGAGAGTTAGCTCCTAAGTTTGCCCCCGCCAGGATTACTGTACCTTCACCGTACGTCGAACACAGTCCAGTATAAGCAGTTTTATGAACAACTGGCGGAAATCTAAAGCTTCCTGTTTTCTTAAGCCTATCAACCACTTTTTTTCGTTGAGCATTATCGCCGATTGCAATTGCTATATTAGAATTCTCTAAAGAAACTTTTTCAATGCTATTTACAACTGGAAAGTTCAAGAATGTTGTCTTACTACCAGTCTCATCTATAAAAGCTTTGATTTTCCAACCGTTAGAAATTATTGCATCAGCTATGCTAGCAGCATGCCCCCCCGCTCCAAAAATATAAAATTCGCTCATGATTTATAGTGCTGCTCTTACAATTTTTGCAATCATTGTAGCCTGTTCGATTTCTAACCCTGGATAAATCGGAAGGCATAATATACGACTTGCAAGACTCTCCGAAGCAGGACACTTCTGCTCGACCTGTGTATATCCACATGTATTAAGGCTAGGGTAAAAATATCGTCTAGGGATAACTCCACCTTCATGGAGTGACTTTTCAATGTGTAAGAGCTGTTCTTCCGACTCAAGGATAATGGGTGCGTATGAATGACGGTTCTCGCTGTAGCTAGCCCACGACTGAAATTCTACTGCTCCTGAAAGGTAATTTTGATACACATTCCAAATGTCAGCTCGCGCTTTATAAATAACGTCAATATCGTCCAATACGCAAAGGCCCATTGCCGCTTCAAATTCGTTCATTTTAGCGTTGGTCCCTTGCCCTTCTATAGTCGTTGGACCAGTAATTCCGAAATTTATTAGTTTCCTACATTTTTCTGCCAGTTCATCGTTATCGGTTATTATCGCCCCCCCTTCAATTGTATGGAACAACTTAGTGGAGTGAAAGCTAACCGTACTTAAATCACCATACGAAAATAAACTCTTATCTTTAAAATCGACGCCGAAAGCATGCGCTGCATCGTAGACAACTTTTAAATCAAAGTCCTTGGCTTTCTGCTCTATTAGTTCGACATCGCACGGGTTACCAAAAACGTGAACAGGAACGACTGCTGAAGCTTCTTTAAGCTGCTGCTCACTAGCTTTTTTGATACACATGTTAAAGCTCTTAGGACATATATCAACGAAATCCGGAGTTAGCCCTTCCCAATTTAAAGTACTCGCTGTAGCAGCAAAGCTAAAAGGAGTTGTAAGGACTCGTCCCTTTAAGTTCAGAGCTTTATAACAAACTTGTAATGCAAGCGAGCCGTTAGCTACGGCGATAACATTTTTTACTCCCAAATGCTGCGCAAGACGCTTTTCCAATTCTTGCACTAATTCACCTTTGTTTGTTAGCCATCTGCTCTCAAACAATTTATCAATGTAAGCATCAAACTTTTCGCGTTGGGGGAGATACGAACGAGTAACGTTAATCATTTATATTTAAAACCTCAAAACAACAGCCGTTCGTTTTAAATTGCTTAAAGAATCCTGTTGGTTCCACTGATCTGTTAGGCAACGGGCTACCGGTATGTGATAACGTGTGCTGTGTAACTTCTATATCTAACAACCTTCCAAAATCAAAGAACAAGATATCTAGATTTACAAAAGCGTGCTCTATAAGGGAGGCTAACATCGGCCCGAGTACTACTCCTTGGAACAGAATTGTCACGCTTTGGTGCTTTTCAACTAATTCGTCAAGTGCCAACTTCATATTATTTAATTGAAGTTCCCACTTTTGCATAGCCTGTGTTGGAGAAACAGCCAAGTAATATTGTTTTATATCACTGTGTGGAAGGTACTCAGGCCTTATGCCTATTCCGGACAAGTGAGGAGGGGCTACAAGTAAAATTGCTGATTGCTTCGGTAATTGCCGAAGTACATTATCAAGCTCTTTTTGTTGATAAGCATAATTAAGAGGGTAAGAGTCTATGAACGAGTCTCGCTCAGCATTCGATAAATCCGACTGAAGCAAATTTCCGGTAAATACTCCCCTGCGAATCGGATCTAGCCCATTTTTTAAACAACCTACAATAAGATCTTCTGATTTTCCAATGCCGGAGGTCAAGCTCTGCATAAATAGAGTATTTGGGCTATTCATACACCGTTTGATAGAAGCGATCAAAAAGGGTAGTAGATTGCTGGACTCCAATTGCTCCCTAAGTACGTTTATATTTCTGGGACGATAAAGAGAAGCATTATCTGATAATACGAAGGCAAACATCTCCCAAAAACCGTGATTAACCTTAACGAATGAATGTGCTTTACTTGAATCTCGCTCTCTTGAAAGCGGTGAGTTCGGTAGCTTGACATCAAATGCTCTCTGGAAATACCCCAGCAGCTCTTCGTCGCTTAACACTTCGATTGCTGATAACCTTTTTTCTCTCGCTTTCTTAAAAGTCGCGAATTCGCCTTCTATTCCTTCCTTGTTTGCAATATCTCTAAAAAGATTCAGTATATAATCCGACGCGATCTCAATAGAGTCTATATTATCTACTGGAGTACTGCGTAATATCTCTAATTTCATTTAATTCCCTAGTGAAACTGCATTCGAGTCAAAAATCTCATAATAAAGAATGCTCTCAAGGTTCAACATAATTTAACCAATACTCTCGATAGCCTTATCAAGAGAGCATGAGCCTTTTTAAAAAGATGTCTGTTCTGCTAAAAATGTTAGCATTTTTAGGTAAAGGAGTACACTTAAGACGCTAAGTCCTGAGGAAAGCTTTTTCAAAGCTTCAGCTCTTTGCTACCCTTATGAGCTCATTTAACACCACTTGAGTAACGAATCGATTTGTGGATAGCCTGATTACACATTTGAAGAAGTTTTTTCGTCTTTTATTATCTAAGAGATATAGACGTGAATGCCACTATTCAAACTTACTACAACACTCATTGTATTTTGACGCTAAATGGTACTTGAGCGAATACCCAGATATCGCGAGAGCGGGAGTAAAAGCTGAAGAACATTACATAAGAAGCGGTTACAGAGAAGGTCGACTTCCAGGACCTTTATTCGACGAAGAGTTTTACCTGAGTCAAATACCTACTCCCATTAAGCGCGAGATACCACCGGTTATCCATTATGAATTGCACGGTCGACACTACGGTATTGAGCCAGAGCGGAAGTTAAATGCCAACATCTGGTGGAAAAGCCTAAAAGAACCGAGTGTGCCCGAGAAAGAGGAGCAAATAATCGACAGATTAAGCTCAAAGGGCGTAACCATCGTTATTCCTATTTTTAATGGTGCTCAATTTGTCAAAAAATGCCTTGATAGTGTCTGTCAACTCAAAGGCGCTTTTGAGGTAATCATCATTGATGACTGTAGCGATGAAATTGAGATATCTGACTTGCTGCTCGGGTATTCTAATTTTAATAATATTTCAGTTTTAAGAAACTCTGAAAACCTAGGTTTTACTAAGACCGTTAACAGAGGAGTTAAAGAGGCCTCTGGCAATGACATTATAATTCTCAACTCCGATACAGTAGTACCTAAAGCTCTAATTATAAATTTGAAATATGCTGCGTACAGTGATGAACGAATTGGCACTGTTACCCCGCTATCGAATTCCGCTGGGCCATTCTCGATCCCAACAGAATATGTAAGCGCCAACCCGAACAAATTAACACGCCTTTTGTCACAAGGTATACACCTTGATCCTATAGATGTTCCTACTGGACACGGCTTTTGCATGTATATTAAGTCCAGCGTATTTGTGTCAGCTGGTTATTTTGATGAAGAAGCGTTCCCTAGAGGATATGGTGAAGAAAATGACTTATGCTTTAAAGCTAGATTGATAGGCTGGAGGAATGTAGTCGACCCCTGCACATTCGTTTATCATGAAGGTGCAAAATCATTTAAGAAGGAAAAACTGAGCCTAGTTGAAACTGGTATAACAAAATTAAATGAGCGCTACGAGGGTTACAACGCCCATATTCAAAACGGCTTTTCGTCAAAATCATATCTATTTATGAAGAAGCGCGTTTCGACTCTGATCGATAACTTTGAGATCCTTGAATCTCAAAGCAGACCTAGAATATTGTATATTATTGCGACTGAAGATGGGGGAACAGCAAAGACCAATAACGACCTTATGAAATCTATCCAGGATAGGTACGAAACCTTCCTTCTTAAGAGTAACTCAAGGAGGGTTAGTTTATACGTGGTCACAGGAAAAGAAGAGGTTCATCTACAAACTTTTTACCTTAATTCGCCAATAACACCGTTTCCTCATAATAGTTGTGAATACGATAACCTTCTTCTACATATACTTCATTTATGGTCAATAGAATTGGTTCACATTAGACAAATTGCATGGCACAGCCTAAGTATTGTTAAGAAAGCACTACAGCTAGGAATACCTACTATTTATTCAATTCACGACTTTTACCCCATTTGCCCTTCAGTTAAGTTGCTAGACAATCATGATAACTATTGCGGTGGTATGTGTACGGAGGGCTTAGGCATGTGCAATATCGAACTGTGGCCCAAAGAACATTTCACGAACTTAAAGCACTGCGAAATTAAGAAATGGCGTCAAATGTTCAATACGATGCTAACGCATGTACACTCGATCATTACTACATCCGAATTTGCTAAATACGTCACAATAAAAAATTTGCCAGTAGCATTAGATAAACCTTTCCATGTCATACCTCATGGTCGTGACTTTACTAACTTTGCATCTTCTTCACAGAGACCAAGAGAAGGAGAAAATATAAGGTTACTGATGCTAGGCACTATAGTTAGAAGTAAAGGTAGTAACTTTATTCTGCCAATCTTAGAGAAATTCCCTAACTTTGAAATTCACCTGCTAGGCAAACTAGAGGGATGTGACATCACGCACCCAAGATATTATGAATACGGCAATTATAAAAGAGACGAGCTTTCGCTTGAAATTGCGAAAATCAAACCTAGCTGGGGCTTACTTTTGTCTATCTGGCCCGAAACATGGTGTCACACATTAACGGAAATGTGGGCAAGTGGCATTCCAGTAGTAGCTTTCGACAATGGGGCGGTTAAAGAGAGGATTTGTGCTAACAAATGTGGTGTACTTGTTAAAAGTTCCGACTTAGATGACCTATTTAAAGTGTTGGGCGAGGTAACAAAAGTAACATTTTGGCAAGAATACGCTAACAATGTAATGCAATGGCAGAACCATGAAGGAGCCAAGCAAAATTTAAAAGAAATGTCCTACCAATACACTGAAGTTTATGACCAAATAATGCGTTAAGAGGTAGTAGAAGCTAGTCAATGGAAATCTTTATTCATGTAGGTCCTCCTAAGACCGGGACTTCGTTTATACAGCAATGGTGCTCACGCCACAGAGAATGGCTTTTAATTAAAGGGGTGTACTACCCAGAACATCATTTAGATAATAATCTCATAAGCAGTGGCAATCTTTTAAGTCTATTCGAACTTAAAAATGATGATGATTTAACTTTTTCAATTAAGAAGCTAGAAGTTTTAAAAAAGGAAGCTACAGAATTAAAGGCTAAGAAACTTCTTTTTTCATCAGAGTACTTCTTTGAACATATTGACAAGCTAATAGAAAAAATACCCGAAGCCAAAATAGTTCTATACCTTCGGAATGAGCTAGAAGTAGTCGAATCGTCGCACAACCAAAGTGTGAAGCGTCATTTTAAAACTTCACTTTTTCAGGATATCAATCAACCAATTTCGACAAGTTTAAGAAAAATACTTAGGCACTTTCAATCGCATAGATCTGATAAATTTTTGTTGCGCTTTTATGCAAAAGAAATGTTTGTAGGGGGTAATATACTATCAGACCTCCTCGACACAATCGGGTTAGATACATCGTGGTTAACTATTCGAAGTAAAACAGTTAATTCTTCATATAGTCACAAAGCCTTAGAGTTTAAACGAGCTGTGAATTTCTATAAGAAACGTGAGTTTCACAATGCTTTAGACGAATACTTACAATGGATTTCCGAAAATACTCCTAAGTACTCATTACTATCTAAGGCAGGCTATAATCACGCTAAAAATGGATACTTAGAGCAAATTAAAGAGTTTTTAAATGCGTTTCCACAAGAAGGCGGAGAAGATTTCATTGAAATCTGTAAAAATACCGTACAAGCGGACAGAGTTCCGCAGTTTATTCATTCACGCGATGTGAAAAATATAGTAAAAGGATGGTTAAGTTTTCATCCGAATAGCTATAACGAACTTAAAGAGCTTTGCAAATTTGCAAAGGGGACTAACCTCGAGCGCTACCAAGAAAATGTCATTCAGACTATTGAAAGTGCTATCCAAAATGAGCGGCATATGTCTTTCACAAACATTATTCATAAAGCTTTTAGCTTGGGACGCCTGAATCGTTCTACCGAAATTGACCAAATAAATTTAGAGCATCCAACAAAGCATCAACAGTTAACAGTTGAGTCAATTTCATCTACACATGAGAATATTAAACTGATCTCTCACCATATACCTAAAACGGCTGGTAGCTCGTTTGGTAAAGCACTCACCCAAGCATATGGTAGAGAATGTATATTTGGTGTTTATAAAGATACTGGGGCAAGTTTATTAACGAACGGACAAGATATAAGTTTGCCAAAAGATGTTTGTGTTTTACACGGTCATTTTGCTAGCCATGTAAATCATAAGACAATGTTTCCAAATGCTAAAAGGATTTGCTGGATAAGAGACCCTGCAGAAAGACTATGGTCACTAACCAAACATATTTTAAGAAACAAACAGCCTATTACGCATTACCAAAGCCTATTAAATTATGCCAAAAATGAGGATGAGTTATCAGTTGAAAAAGCCTTTACTCTCGTTTTGCTGAAACCGGAGTTTGAAGTCATTCGGAATGACTATCAAAGATATTTTCACCATATTTCTCTACAAGAATTTGATTTTGTCGGTTCTATACATAGGTACGAAGACGGCTTATCCGAACTGGAAAACTTGATAAATCTACCGCTTGAAAGCCTCAGAGAAAATACAGCTCCTGACTCAGAAAGCTTAGTAATGAAATACCCAGAAACTTACTTAAAAGCTAAAAGCCTATTAAAAGCTGAATTTAATTTAGTACAAAAATTTTGTTAAATTAAGCCTATAAAACGCATAGTTCATTTTTAATATCGCAGCTTTCTAATAAATCTCTCCTTGCAGTAAATAGTGGTGGAGTTGGCGCTGAAACTGAATTGTCAATCGACTCGATTACTAACTCAGAACTTTTTCAACAGCGTCAAATTCTTATCTAATAAGCGCAGCATTGAGACCAGAGGCGAACTCTTTGAGTTATCTGAAGTTGCCCCTCAGTGTTAGAAATTACTTTTGGGTAAGTCTCTTTCAGGTTTCGTTGACCCTTTCTAAAAAGTGGTCAAGCAAATTGAATCGACTTTCCCAACAGTTTTCGTCGATAAACTTTTGATAGATATCAATATCAAATTGATGTGCGATAGCATACCTAACATTTTTGACAAACTCTTCTGAATCATTCGAAACTAAGACAGCATCGCAAGTAGGCAGATTGTCAATGTTAGTTGTAACCACAGGACGTTGATTGCTTAAATAAACAAAGACCTTAAGAGGGTTCATATTGGTCGTTAATGCTGTTTTTTTGTGAGGAACAATACATACATCAAACTCCCTAATAACTGTATTAACATAGCGGTTTTCGACTACCCCAGGCATGAGAATGTTTGAAATTTCACTTAGTCGCTTAATATCAGGGTTCGCATGTGTTGAGCCGACAAGAACGATTAATGCCTCAGGCATTTCATTCGCTAACTTCTCTATCAATTTGTCATCTATTTTTGATTCAAGGTTACCAACAAAACCAATTACCGGCCCCGCATGAGCACGAATACTTTTAATGAATTCAGTTTGAAAATTGACTTGGTTTGGGCTCCTCTCGCAGCCGTTGGGTACTAACTTCAGGAAAGGGGTATAGCCTGCCATTGAGTCATATACTGATTTACAATTAGCAAAAGCCAAGTCAGCTTTGTTTAATATACCCTCATAATGCTTAGTGAGTCGGGTAATTTCATTACTGCTCACATTTGGCCATGTTCTGTGATCATCGACAACATCCACAACTACAGACTTCGGCTCGAATATTTCGATCAAGTCTTCCGCTAAATAGTTTTTAGGATAAAACCAGAAGACAGAGTCTTTCGGAACAATTCCCTCTCGTTCGAATACTTTAGTCAAGAATTCACTGTAGTCCTCTAACAGTGAAACTCGTCCCGGTATTGGAGTATCAGAGTAATAAATACCTGGCTGATGAATGAAAACATCGTAAGAGAGCTTTTCAGTGTCATGCTGACCAAGCTTTTTTTCATATGTCTTAATGTAGACAGCGCGCTCTTGAGTTAGCGTTGCTTGCTCACTGATTTTCTTGTTTAAATCAAATGTTGATATGGGTGCATCTATGACTAGAACTTTTCTGACATCATCACGCTCTGATAGCAATTTAGCGACCATATCGTGCCGACGTCCATACAGCCCTGAATCATTCTGTTTCCAGAATAACACCACATCTATTCCACTTAGGCTATTAGAGCGAACTTTGGGAACAAACGCATTTCGTAAACTCTCCCAAAATATCTCCTGTTCAGTAATGTCGATATTACCCTTCTTATTTAAAACTGACCTAAATATTTCACGTAAGGTTGATTCTGCAGATTTGTAGCTATAGTTTGATAAAAATTTCTCTTTACGTTTCTTAAGTTTTTCGGCGCTCGGTTTCCGATTTGCAACTGAATAGATTTGGGAAGCCAAGTCATGCTCATCTATTAGTTCTGCAACACCATCATCAACTAGCTGTTTCAGTGGAACTGTATTGGATACAAGCAAGGGCTTGCACATAGCTATTGCATCCATCGCTTTAGCTGGTAATTGGTATTTCGACGTTTCGTGTGTAACATCTTGAGGCAAACAGACTAAGTCGGCCATCGATAGAATCTCTGGAATGGACGAAAAAGGCTTGTTTGGAATGTTGAGAAGCCTGCCGTTACTTAATCTCTCTAATTCACTAGTAACTCTTTTATCAGGTGAGGTTCCAACAACTATGAAAAGAAAGTTGTCATCATCAATTTGAGCAACAGCCTGTGCAACTTTACCTATTCCTTTATGAACTCGAGGAGTTCCAAAAAACATAACCACTCTGGCTTTCTCGGGAACTCCATATTGGCGTCGCACCTTAGCACTATCAAACCTAGATGGGTCAAACGTGGTTTCGTCCCTAACGTGTGGAATTTGGTGACCACCAAATTCTTTTTCCAATGCGACGTTTGAAACAATGACCTCGTCAGCAAAGTCGACTAAATTGTGGCTAAGTTGTGTCCATTCACTCTCGTAAGGCTCTGTGATGTTGCTGAATTTTTCGGGGAATTCATTCAACTCCGCTAAAGGTATACCTGACTTTCCTTTCGTAAAAGATAATTCGTGGTCGTCTACATCAATTACAAGCGGAATACCTTTGTGTGCTTTGAAAAGCATTCCTAAATTTACGGACGGTAACCTCGGTTTACACGCAATAACAATATCTGGGGTATAGCGTTTTACGATTTGTTCTGCCTCTTCCAATAACTCAGGGAGAAGTTTACCCTTCAAGGAAATTATCGGAATCTTCGACTCTCTAACTGGCTCCCATATATCTTTTCCGTACCGCTCGAACTGATAACCAGCAAGCAAAACATTACCTGCGACTCTTTGAACTGCCTCTGCAAGCATATAAGCCCTACCTAGAGGGTTATGCCCAATATCCCAGCTAATGACAAGTACTGTAATAGGGAGTTTTTTCAAATCCTGAGATAAAGGTATGTCTCTTCTCTCAACTCTTTTACTTTTGTATTGTTCTATGGGTTGCTTAGCTGGTTGCGCTATTTTATCAAGGATGTTTCCGCCTCTTGACTTTACATTTGTGTATTCAACAAGAAAGCTAAAAATAGGAGCCTGGTTGGGAAATTGTTTCGACAATTCCTTAAGATATAAATTAGCTGATTCATAGTCATTGTGAATCAAGGCTTTACGAGCGAGTTCTAGCTTTTGTTGATATTTTTCAGTCATTGTTGCTTATCAGTAGGTGGGAGTTTGGTTGGTAGTTAAGATAAAAATACAAGGTTTGAGAATATCACACTGCGTCAGGCGCTTACAATCGAGCCTTTATATCAACTACTCTCAAGAAACTTTCTCATTTTCCCTTGAAGCAATGCCAGACTATGCTGATTTTTCAGGGGGCTGTAAGCTTCTCGTTTACAATCTCTTATCTGATCCACTCTACGCTCTCTAAAACGTTCAAGCTCATGGTGAAAACTATTTGCTTCCAACCAGCTGTTAAAGCTATTGTTTTTTTGAGAGAAGGCCCCATAGTTGACGAAACTTTCTTCAATAGGTAGCAAATACATAGAATGGCTCACGGACATTATGTTTGAAATTCGTTCTGCTGGTATCCGTACATGTTGCGGAGCAAACAAAATGGCCTTTCTGCTAGCAATCGTAAAAGCCTCACGCTGTTCATCTAAAAAGATTAAGCTCGCATTTTCACCAATGCTTAACATTTTATGTGATTGCTTCATGTCTCCTAAAACTAACACATAAATACTTAGCTCTGCCCGGAAAAAACGCCGTAAATAATTAACGAACCAAGCTAATTCAATAAAATTTTCTTCTTCATAGACAAAAATCATTGAATAAACGCTTTCGAAGTTGGAGCATAGACTGGTTCTGACATCAAGGTGCTCACGTTCGAAGTCTTTTGTTACCACTAGTTCAGCTAGTTTAAGAGCCGTAAGTTGATCGCTAGAGGTTCCGCACAAAGATGATAAAAGTCCTAGCGATGCTAATCGTTCAGCGTAAATCTTGCAGTTGTATAATGACTTATACACCGCAGCAAGAATTAAAGACTCGCGCGATAAATTAACAAGATGAATATTGTCTGCTCTGTGATTAAGTGCATATTGAATTAAAGAGCCAAGTCGCATTTCACCTGCATTTACGTATAAACAATCCGTTTGCCTCTGTTCTTGAGGCATGTTTTGGTAGGAGCTTAACGCTATCCGCTCCCTTCTAGAAATTACAGTAATCCCAACGCTACTTTTTTGGCTTTTATAAAAATCGTAAAGACTGTCTGCTATGAAATGACTTTCAGTAAATGCGCCTTTGGCAATTATCATGGTACGTGTGACACGCTGTTCCTTGCACAAACTTTCTCTTAATTTTTCGAATGTGAATTGGAAAGAGGAAGCTAGCGAAGGGTTTTCTTGTGTTAAAGACATTAGCGATGACAATGCCTCATAAGCGCTGAATTGTTTTTGATAAAACTGTTTTACTAAAGAATTCGTCTCAGTATGTACTTTCGCTTTAACTTCAACCGTAGAAGACTTTATCCAGAAAGGAATATTACTATTATCGAGCTTTGCAGAACTAATTAAAACACCATCGTCCTCATAGTGATTCGTGTCATCCGAGCTTATATACGATGCCCATCGTTTTACAAAGACATGTCTGTTAGGTTTAACATTATCAAAACGACCTTCAGACTTTGATTCATGGTGAACAAGAACACTTGTAGTTACGACTTTAGCCATTAGAGCAGTATGTCTTTTAAGCTTTAAACACAGATCGATGTCTTCTTGCCCATTAATGTAGATAGGAGAAAAGCCTTCAACCTCTGCAAAACTTGTTGCCTTCACACAAATGCAAGCAGCTGTAACGGCTGAGAAATCAGTATTTTCTATACGCTCTACAAAGTTTTTCGGTTTACCATTATATATGCCATAGCCTATACAGCTATTTTCGTTAAAAGTGATACCAACACTTTGTATCGTATTATCTGGGTACAGAAGCAAGGGTTGAGATGCAAAATATTTTTCAGATTTCACTGGCGAGACTAATGGGGAAAGCCAACCTTCAGATACTTCAATGTCGTTATTTAGGAAGACAATATAATCACCTTCACTCTTGCTAAATCCTACATTACATCCAAAAGAAAAATTCATATTTTTATTGAGTGATATAACCGAAAAGTTTTTAAAAAGGCTAGTAAGCTTCTTGAGAACTGTTTTAGTCTGGTTGTCAGATCCATTATCTACAGCGATAACTTCTAGGATTTGATCGTCATCATATTCAAAAACCGAGCGAACACACGCTTCTGTCAACTCAGCTTGGTTATAAACAGGAATGACAATAGAAACTTTTTCTTTTTTTCGTGTCTTTTCTTTTAGCTCCTGCCAGTCAATTGTAGCTCTCTGATGTTTCAGTATTCTAAATGACTCTATCTGCTGGGAAGTTGATAAGAACTGCTCTAGGAAAAGATAATATGGTATGTAATCTACACTGCCTACAAAGTCATGTTTGCCAAAGTCGCGTGCGGTGTGTTCGAGAAGCGCGGACAGATCCCTACTATCTTCAGCAATAAAATTAAGAGTATTACCAACCTCTCGTGTAGAAGCTTGGGATACGAATTCAGTAGGTCTACATATCTGTGAAAACACATTGCCTTCATAAGAAAAAATCAAAGCAATTTTATCTGTTCGATCACAAGCTAAAAGAAACACTCTTTCTAAAGCATTTGCCCAAGCTCCATCTTGGGAATAAGATTGAACAAATAAATGTTCATTTTTGATGGCCCATTCAGACAAAAAACTCAGAACAGCTGGCCTCAGACTAAAGTTAGTTCCAGCAAAAAAACCATATGAGTGCCAATCTTGGTCTAATTTCGGTGTACTTTCTAATAAGTTAGTGAAATTCGTTTCATTGCCTAACATTAGGTTCTTGCATGACAAATAAAAGGGTGCCATGCCAGCAAACGAGACCTCTTCTCTTTTTTCAAACACGTGTTCAATATGCTGTAAGACCCTTCTTGAAACTAATGCCTGACCAGCGTATTTGTTCCAGGCAATGTCGACATCATCAATTTCTTTTTTAAGATGGAATTTTGTTACGATATCGTATGAAGCCTTAAGCTCAGGAAGAAGTTTAAGGAACGGTAAGATATCCATTCCCCTATTTTCGAAAACCCTCAATTGAACAGATAAGCCCTTTTTGTTTGCTGCTCTTATCACATACCTTGAAAGCGTTTGATTACACGTTATAAAAATGTCGGCTAGGTCGGCGCTCTCTTCTAGATATTCGAGCGCTTTTTCTACGTGGTTTTGATAATATATATGACAAACAACGGCATGTCTTAGCACTTTCCTTGGCTCCATGTCAGTCTAAAAAAAGCTACTCATTCGCAATAATAATACTGCACCAGAGCCGAAAACATCTTCTTCCACATTAGACAAATCTAAAGTGAACTTTGGATCTTTTCCGGTACTCTTAATAGCTATCTGCTTCCCCCCTTGAAGACTTAAGAACTCCATTTCCCCAACCCCAGAATAGTTTGGTTCTTCAGTATTTAAGTCCCAAACAACGCTACCATCCTTTGCTTGAATTTTACATTCACCCAGAAGGAACATTCCTTCTTTATTTGAGATATCCAATCTTAGCGAATTAATTCGCTTGTGCGGAATTTGGATGTTAAATATTTGCTCAGAGGCAGAGGCTTGGAAGCTCTGTTTTACCGTCTTTTCTTCAGAGAAGGCATTTGGTTCTTCTGCCCAGTAAAGACACAATTCTGCTAACCTTGTCTGTTGCTCCTCTTTGGAACCTCTTACAGTAAAATGGGGCAGATTAATAAACTCTTCTAAAGACGCATTCTCGTTAAGACTACCCGTATTGAATGAAGCGGAAAAATAGGAGTTAATTTCTCTGAACGCGCCCTGAAATTGATTGATATCGACAGATATGGAAAGCTCGCGTAATAAATATTTGACTAGATTTATCCTAGAAACAAAAGATGCATCGTTGGGTTGGGCGACAGAGGTAATACCTCCTAAAGTTACAACTACGCCCCTAAATGCTACTAAATCGAAATATACGTTACCTGGGTAATTCCACTCTAAATCGATAAACTCGATGTCATTGGTTGCACTCACTATCATATTTCGAGGGAGTGCATCTAAGTATTTCCCGGGAATTTGACTTAGTTGGTTTCCTGTTGAGCCTTCGTCAATCTGAAACTTTCTAAGTTGACTCAACCATACTTTAAACCAAGGAACTAATTCCTCTACTTTCCAGTTATCTCTTTGAACAATTTTATGCAAAGAAAATCGATAAATATTTCCTTCTACCAATTGTTCTTCGGTAACTATTGATGAACCACTTTCATCAAACTGAGTTCTATTAACCGTAGTTGTACCGCCATTATCAATAAACTCAATATATTGTCTCGTGGTTCGGTTTCTCTTTGGAGAAAAATAAGAAGCTATGACTTGAGGCTTGTATTCGAATATAGGTGGCGCTTTATGGCATACAAATAAGTGTGAGTTCGCCATATCAGGTAATAAACCATTTCTTTCTATCAACCTTAAAGTAGATTCTAGAGAAAATGTAGGTTTGGCTATCGGTTGTCCATCGTGTATAGCAGTGCCAGCTACGATATCTGATAAATCGAATTTATTGGGAGAGCGTGTGTATAGAGGGTGAACGATCAACGAGGGTAACTTATAATCGGGAAACGCTAGATAAGTATCTACCTTTTTGAAACCTTCACTTATAAACTTAGTTTCAAGCTCTTTTTTACCAAATGTTATAGGATCTTTATTCGTATAAATGTCGTTAATACCAGCCATTATTCCAACACCGTGGTCTTCTGGCGCGCCAGCAAAGTACTTCAACCCTAACTGATTCTCAATAGCCACAATTAAGATACCGTTAGGCTTCAGATATTGTTTAGCTTTCTGAATAACATGACCGATTGGGTCGTCACTATCAACGTAAATCTGTGAGTATTCCAAAACCCCGATTAAAGTTACAACGTCAAATTGAGCTTCAAACTCTAGATCCTGAATTAAGTCGATAACAATATTTACATTAGGTAAGTCTCTGCATCGCTCTGCTGCAACTTTACCTCTATTGACGCTTCCTTTGACGTGGTCAACCAATTTCACACAACCCAGTTAAGCCGCTTTTCCTAAGTTAGCCATGTCAGCCTCATATTGGTTTGGACTTTTGTAATCCAGATATGAATGCATTCTTTGGCTGTTATAAAACAT
>Ga0208817_100295_pt1 | contig 16641 bp, 17 predicted proteins | sample Virmet3819_2500_FD_185741 | JGI IMG/M metagenome (GOLD analysis project Ga0208817, IMG submission 185741) | Marine viral communities from the Southern Atlantic ocean transect to study dissolved organic matter and carbon cycling - metaG... | ecosystem: Environmental > Aquatic > Marine > Oceanic ... | reverse complement strand
ATATCCATTATTAGCATAGTTTTAAAGCTGTTCTAGAAATGCCCGATGATTATTTATGAAAGTAAGAGTACTTTACGGCATAAGTTTGCTTGCAGTTTCTACGCTTTTATTTGGCTGCACCTACACGGTGTATTTACCCGATGACGAAGAAAGTCACGCTAGTAAAAACAATACGGTTGCAGTTACTAAGCCTGAGTTTGGTAACCAATGTCGCTATAGCGGAGATGGCGAGTATGGCGTATGTCCAACGTCAAATGGTGACATGGTTGGCGCGTCGTGTTCATGCCCTACACCTTCAGGGCAAATTATGGGTACAGTGTCGAAATATTAGAAGCGCTTTTGCAGTAAGTAGGGCCTTTCAATCATACGGAGATGGAGCGTGGGATTGTTTACCAGTTTTAAAAAATCGCGATTAGAAAAAAAGTTTAAGAAAAATGAATGGGTAATCATTCAGCCTATTCCGTTCGCTCAATTTGAACAACTTATCGTAGACCATGTAGACGGCGGTTGGGAGATTGAAGATGACTACGAGCGACTCGCTGAGACTACAGCCAAATGGCAGTGTGAATTGCGCAAAGGGACGAGTATCTTAACCTGTGTGTGGACCGCAAAGCAGCAAGGTATTGTGTATGGCCCCGAGCGTGTGCTTAATGGTTTGTCTGAAAAGCTCAAGATACCTACATCTAAATCGATAGCAACAACGTGGTTCTAAAGCTCTATTAAAGCCACCCTTTTTGTTTTGCTATGCGAGCAGCATCCACGCGGTTGGTCGCGTCGAGTTTTGAGATAGCTTCCGATAAATAATTGCGTACCGTTCCTTCAGAAAGGAATAGCTGCTGTGCAATGGCTTGTGTTTTTAGGCCGTCAGAGGCAAGTTTCAGCGCCGACATTTCTTTTTGTGACAATGGATTATTATCATCGAGTGCCATTATCGCAAGTTCAGGTGAAATTACCTTGTCTCCTGCAGATACTTTGTGGATAGCATCAATTAAATAGTCACTGTCAGACTCTTTTAAAATAAACCCCTTAACCCCAATACTTAAGGCGCGCTTAATATAGCCTGGTTTAGAAAATGTGGTCATTAATACCACCTTGCTACTGAGGCTTTGTTTTGTAACGTAAGCGGCTAAATCTAGCCCTGATACCAGTGGCATTTCTATATCGCTAAGAATAATGTGTGGGGTAGGGTTATCATTTAAATAATTAATTGCCTCCTGACCATTGCTGCATTTAGCGACAATAGTTAGGTCGTCTTCCAATGACAGCAGCATGGCGATGGCATCGCGGACTAAAGACTGATCTTCTACAATTAAAATGGAAGTGGTTGGTTCTAGATTCATTAAGCAGTTCCTATCGACGACGTTTGCTCAATATTAAGCTGTACAGTAACAACAGGAGTAGGGCTGAAGGAGATGTCCACATCTGCACTTAATGACGCCGCGCGCTCTCTAATTCCCATTAATCCGTTCCCTTCTTTTAATGGTGTAGAGTTCTCAACAACGCCATTGTCCTTATAGGTCATTTTCACCGTTTTTCCGATAGCTTCAAGGCCAAGCGATACTGCGTTTCCTTTTGAGTAGCGTAGTGTATTTGTTGTTAGCTCTTTGATAATAAGCGCAAGCTGACTTTCTTGTTTTGCGCTTAAACGCACCTCAGCGCTGCTGTCGATATTTGTTGTAACGTCAAAGCCGTTTTCTTCCAGTAGTGCCTTATCCTTTGCTATTTCATCGCTAAGGGAGAGCTGCTTAATATCTGACACCGCTTGGCGAATATCGCTTAGCAGCGCTTGCGAAAGCTGCGCCAATGCTTTCACCTCGCGATGCGCGTCTTCAATTTTGTTCCTACTAATAAGTTTGTCAGCCAGCTGTGCTTTTAATGAAATAGAGCTCAGTGCGTGCCCTGCCACATCATGTAAGTCTCTGCCTATTCGTTCGCGCTCAGCAATAGCAGACAATACCCGCAACGCTTCAGCCTGCTGGCTTTCTTTTATGCTATGAAGCGTTTCATTGCGCTCCATCACGCCAAACCCGAACAAAACTAAACTATTGAGTAACGATGCGCTTAAAAGAAAATGTGCATTTTCAAACACGGTAAGGTGCAGCGAAACGAGTAGTAACATCATAACGCCTATGCTCATAACCCCCGTCTTAAGCGAGTTGTAATATCCGACGATAAACGCAATAAAGCCGACAATTGTGGCTCCACCTGGGTTTTGAAAGCTGCATGCGACCGACAATAAAAACATAAGCAGCAAATAAGTGGGCAGTTTCTTAACCGGCTGGTTTATGGCCTTAACGTAAAGAATGACAAAACTAAGGTAGCCAAGGGTTTGCAGCACCCACGTTTCTAAGGGATGAGGACGAGAAACAATAAGGGGGACAAAGAAAAACAGCGAAAAAAACAAGCTACCGTGTGACCAGCGCTTTTTGCGCCCGCTTGCCAAAAGAGGCATGTCAGGCGCAGCACTTTCATTCTCGGTATAGGTGCTAGTGTGTTTATTTATTCGAGCCGAGCCTTTACCTATATGAGCTGTAGGCACTGCTGAGCTGTTACTATTTCGTATGCTTTTTTCGCTGAGCATTGTGAGTACTTCGTCCCTACTGAAATACAACGGCAGACTTGCTAGTAATAAGCAACGTGCCTGAGATAATTAACATAATACCCAGCACGGCATAAATGTCGAAAGTTTGTTTCCAAAATACCACCGAAGCAGCGGTTATAAGCGCAATACCCATACCCGACCAAATGGCGTAGGCGACGCCAATTCCCATGTTCTTCAATACCACGGAAAACAACATTCCAGACACAGCATAGAAAAATATAGCGCCGTACCCAAAAGCCCACTTCTCCCATCCATTCGACATTTTTAGCAGCATGGTCGCGGTAACTTCGGTGATGATAGCAACAGTTAAAAGTAAGTAGGTCATTGTATATTCCTAATTATTAAGACTTGATTGTTTGAAAACGACGTTCGAGGGTGATTAACGACACAATGTATACAGCGACAATCACAGCCGAAATTGCTTCTACTCGAGCTTCCGGAAATAGATACCAGACGGCGACAATGCCAAAAGTTCTTGTGAGGGTATGAAAGTAGCCTATCCAGTGCTCGATAGCCCAAGATAAAGGCATCCACATCAGGCCTGCGAGAATACCAATACTGAGTGGCACGGTGGTGTGGTCTATTGCGGCAACAGGGAGTGCTATTGCGAACACCAAGAGGCTCATGATCATGCCTACAAAGAATAGGCGGTCGAAACTGTTCTTTGCAGCCTTTTTAGCGAAAAATCGCTCTCCGGTTAGGTAGGATAAACCAGCGCCTAGATAGAATATGGCACCAGTGCCGATATATAGCATCCAAGTTATGGTCAATTCAGACACGAAGGGGGCACTCATCCCTAGCAGAGCCCAAACAAGCGTGCCTGCCAGCGGCATGGCAATGAATCGGTTCTTTTTAAAATCTTCTCGTTGCTGTTCCAGTGAAAGAGGTGGATGTTGAACGCTGGTTATTGATGGTGAATGGGATACCTGTTCCATGTGCTTTACCTACTGTTGTAATAACGATAGGTAAAGTATGCGAAAGTTCCTTGGTCTGCGTTAGTCACAAACGTCATCAATCGCATGTGACATTTGTCACCCGTTCACTTAATGAAGCCTATGAGCTAAGTCTGCCGTGCTTTTTTCGCCTTACGCTTATTTAATACTGAATCACCGTCTTCTTTTGACAGCATTAAGCTGTCGTAAATACTAACAAGCGCCACGGCACCCATAAACATCATAGATAGCGTAAAGGTTTGCAAATTTGGCGCTCCGGCGCTTTGCCCAAGAATGAAGGCGGCTGCAGCAATAGCAAGCGCGGAAAGCGTAATGCCAAGGCCGCGGTTCATTTGCATTAGAATTGCGCCTAACGTGTTCGCGTCTCGCATTTTATTGGGTGGAACGTCGGCAAAAGCAATGGTGTTTATTAGCGTTAAGTGCATTGAGCGAGTGATACCGTTAACAAACAAAATAGCGGCAATAGTAAATGACGATGTCGTGTGGTTTATCATCGCCAAAGCCACAAAGCCAAGGGCGATGAGCACGCCGTTTACTACAAGCACGCGTTTGAAGCCGAAGGTATTCATGATCCACGTTGTCGCTGGCTTTATCGCTAAGTTTCCAGCAAACAGCCACAGCAAAAGTGAGCCGGCTTCTACAGGCGAATAACCTAGCCCAAGCTGCAACATTAGCGGTACAAGAAACGGGGCACTGCCAAGTGCTACGCGCACGACAGAGCCACCATATACAGTGAGCCTAAATGTCTTATGTTGCATGGCGTCGAATGAAAACAGCGGGTTTTTAGCTGTTTTTACGTGCCGAACCGCAAATACCATAAGAACTAATCCTAATGCGATGATGCCAAGTGAGTGAAGGAGTTTATCGCTGGTACTGGCTAGAAATTCGATCCCCGCCATGAATAGTGCAAAGCCGACCCCTGTGAGTAAGAAGCCTTTAATATCGAATTTGCCCACATCGCCTTTGATGTTTTTGAGTAAATAGAGCGACGCAATAATAGCGATGATACCCAGTGGAATATTCATATAAAAAATCCACTGCCAGCTAAAATGAGTCGCAATGTAGCCGCCTAATACAGGGCCTAGCAGGGGGGCGCTTAACGCAGGCCAGGTTATAATAGCCACGGTTTTTACTAGCTTTTCCTTTGGCAAGTCCCGCAGAACCACTAATCTTCCCACGGGAACCATCATTGCCCCGCCTAAACCTTGAAGAACGCGAGATAGGGTAAATTCGAATAAGCTAGTACTCAGACCACAAAGCACTGAGGCAAAAGTGAATACGGCAATCGCTGCTACAAATATAGTGCGAGCGCCAAATTTATCGGCTGCGTAACCACTTAAAGGAATAAACAAGGTGACGGCTACCAAGTAAGCCGAGACACCAATAGAAAGGTGAGCTGCCGGTACATTGAAGTCGGCAGCAATGACAGGTAAAGCCGTGGTGATAACCGTGGCGTCTAGTATTTCCATAAAGAGTGCCCCTGCAACTAAAAGGGCAGTGGCTAACTCTCTATTGAACAATTTCAAAGGCTCTGACTACGCGTGCAACACCCGTAATATTACGGGCAATATCTACCGCAGCTGTCGCTTCCTGGTTGGTCAGTCGACCCATCAGAAATACTTCTGAGTCTTGAACTACTACCTTTACCTGTAATGCAGGTACTCGCTCGTCTGCGACTATTTTAGTGCGAACTTTCGATGCTAACCAAATATCATTGGCTTGAGTCCCGGCGCCAATGGGGTCACCAATTCGAATTTGGTTGTGAATTTTTTTGATGTAACTTACTTCTTGGGCGCGGCGCACAGCTTCGTCAACTAAGCCTTGGTTTGGCGCTTGCCCGGTTAGCAATGCTACACCATTATAAACATCCACTTGAAGGTTAGCCTGCTCTTTAAGCATATCGCTTTTTGACCACTGGTACGACACAGCAGCATCGGCATTTTGATCATCAAGTTGAGTGCCCACCGTACGTCTGTCGTTAGCCACTTTCGCTGCCATAGCGCCAGCAGCACCTACGGCCACCACACACCCTTGTAATGTAAGAATAAGGGCTAATAAAGAACCCAGTAGTCCTAAATTTTTCACTTGTGTCCTCATCATTTTTTTTAACTACTCGTCGCCGTGATCGGCTGGAAATAAGCTGTCGTCAATGCATTCACATAAATTGTGAATTACCAATAAATGAACTTCTTGAATGCGAGAAGTGCGGTTTGACGGTACGCGAATTTCTACGTCATGCTCACTTAAAAAGCCCGCCATTTCACCACCGTCTTTGCCAGTAAGTGCGACAATTGTCATATCGCGAGATAATGCCGCTTCCATCGCCGCAATGACGTTACGAGAGTTACCGCTGGTTGAAATAGCTAACAATATATCTCCGGGTTGACCGAGCGCTCGCACTTGCTTCGCAAAGATTTCTTCGAAGTTATAGTCGTTTGCAATCGACGTTAGGGTAGAGGTATCTGTGCTTAGAGCGATTGCCGGTAAGCTGGGGCGATCGCGTTCATACCGGTTGAGCATATTAGAAGCAAAATGCTGCGCGTCGCCCGCAGAGCCACCATTACCACAGCTTAGTACTTTATTACCTCTAATTAAGGCTTCTACTATCATGTACGCCGCTTTCTCAATATGCTCTGGTAATATTTCCGATGCCGCTATTTTGGTTTGAATACTCTCGGTAAAATTTGCTTTTATTTGTTCAATCATGTGTCGTCTCTTTGTTTTAACCTGATGGCAGACCATTTGGTGAAATTTGTAGCACTCATTGCAGCGCGCTGTTACATATCATCGTCAGTATCTGTGTGACACCCACTTAAGCCGACGTTTCAAAGTGAGAAAACTCGACTTAACGTTAATCATTAGCGCCATTTAATACGCGTTTTTTACTGAAGTGTTCGAAAAAACTCAACCAGGTTTCTTGCTTCATCTTCAACCTTAAAATTTTTCACAACGTGTTCGCGTCCGGCTTTGCCCATTTCTGCGAGTTTGTCCATATCTGAAAGAAGTAAATCCATCTTTTCTGTGACAGCTTGCTGGTCTTTGGTAGGAACAATATACCCATCAACGCCTGGTCTAACGATGTCTTCCCATGCACCCGCCTGAGTAGCCAATACCGCAGCTCCAGCACTCATGGCTTCGGGCACGGTTAGACCAAAGCCTTCGTTATAGCTAAGCGCGCTTACTAGTGACAATGCACTGAAGATTTTAGGAATTTGCTCAAACGGCAGCTCACCGGTGAAAACAATTCGGTCAGTTAACCCGGCTTTTGAAATTTTTTCTTTTAGCTCGTTAACAAACTCTTGGTTACTTGATGATATGGCACCTACAACTACCGCGTTCACGTCAGGGTATCTGGGCAATACTTTTATACACGCTTCAACAAATAGGTGAACGCCTTTTTGTTCTCTTACTCTGCCCAAAATACCAATGCCGTACTTTCCGCCATAACCTAATGCCTGCCAAGCTTCTTGCTTGTTTTCTGCAGGCGTGTAGTTATCTATTTGAACGCCATGAAGGTTAATTTTTGCTGGAGGCTTATTTAAATATTTCGCAGAGCGGTTGCTCATGGCAATCACCGCGTCCATTTTATTACTTAACCACACCGTTGAAGCAGAACGCTTTCGCTGAGCGGCCGAGCTAAATACAAGCTTTATCTTGGCGCGAAAAACGTATTTGAGGATCACTCCCTGAATCATCTCGTCAACACGGCGTGCATGAAAAATTCGCCACTTACCGTTACTTAGCGGGCGTCGACACATTTTTGCGGCTTCCCAAAAGGTAATTGTCATCGATGGGTCTGGAACAAAGTGCTTGCCCATTATTCGCAAATTTATCATGTGCTTTTGAATTGATGTCACTTGCAGCATTGTCGACGTTACGCCAGAAAAGTTAGAGCTGGAGTTGCCAACTATTAATTCAATTTCTTGGTTATCAGCGCTGCTGGGCGAAATCTTGTTATTGGGATGACTCATTATTTGTGGGAACCTAAGAATCTTTCATCACATAGATGAAGGGTTGCAAATCATAAGATAAAACAAACGGAATACTCCTCGCCTAAAGACGTTTTCGTTTATTTTCGGACGCGTTCACCATCGGCACACGTTTATCGCCCTCTCAAAACAACGTCGGTCATATAACCGAACGTTTTCGGTCTTTAGCCAATGTTCTTCAACCACTGAAGGTTGCTTCCGTCTATGGCAACAACGTCTATTCGCAGAGGAGTAGACGCTGGATTTAAGCCATTATCTAACAAATAGAAATCAAACGCAGCCTGAATTCTCTGCAGCTTTTTGGCAGTAACAAACTCTAAAGCACTGCCAAACTGATTTCGTTTTCGGTATTTAACTTCGACACACACAATTGTGCTGCCATCTTGCATTACAATGTCGAGCTCACCGCGTCGGGTGTGGTAGTTTCGACATCGAAGAGTAAGGCCTTGTTCCATCAGATATTTACAGGCCTTGTCTTCTGCTGCACTCCCTTGCAGTACTGACATATTTTACTCCGAAAGCATTTGAACTTTTTCGTTACGAATAATTGCCTGAGGCTGCTTGCGTATTACTTCACCTTGTTGATTAAGTGAAAGCGTACCCGTTAACCCCTCGTGTGAAAGGTATTTCAGGGTGTTAAGCATGCCCAGTTGTGGAAGCAATTGATAAGCGTCAAAACCAAACGCAAACAAACGTTTCTGCATGGTATTTTGATTTTGCCAAGCCTGTTCGACTTCTTGCTGAAGAGGCTGCCATTTATGTGAAGGCATTAACCATGGCATATCGATAAAATGAACATTTTGCAGATCGCGCCACTGATTCTTACCACTGTCGTAATCCATCGAACGAGACGTGGCATATACAGGAACTAACTTACCGTCATACGGGTTTAAGCTCGCTTCAATGATTGGGTTAAGTAGCTCGGTATCTTGAGGAGATGCAAAAGCAACAATGGCATCAATATCGCGTCTGCTTCGCGGCATGTTGTACACTTCATCGTTAGTCATGTACTCAATTTGATTAATACGCTCATTACTTTGAGCTACATCTAACGCCTGTGTAATCCCTTCTCGAAGTGAGTTACTGTCGTTAAATGACACAGATGTGATATTAGCGCGTTGCTTGTTTTCCTGACTATTTAGCATTCTCCAGTGCTTTTTAAACGTGGTGTCCATTCGTTGATAAAGGCTGCTTTGTGCGGCAATCACAATGGGAGCACGGTAACCCTTGTTAAAGATAAATTCAGCAAGTTGCTTTGCCTCATCTTCTGGTGCCAGCCCGTAATAGTTAAGCGAGGTGGGTAAATCTAATGAACGGAATTCGTCTTGTGTGCTTTCACCAACGAGGTCTGTGCTGCTGGTCAATGAGCCTTGCGCTGCCAATGCATTAGAAGACGTCACCGCTGAGTTTTTTGCTGGTGCATTCTCTGGCAACTCTTCCGGTCGGTTTAATGCAAGTACATTTACACCCACAGGTAAAATGGGGATCAAGCTCTCAACAGTGTCTTTTAAAAGAGGGCCAATGATAAATTTGGTCTCGCCAATTTCACTTAGTAAGTGCTGTGTGTCAGCATTATTGGTGTCGATGAAACGCAAGCGAGGTAGGAGGTGCTCATCTTGGCGCTTCTCTACATCGGCATAATAAGCCGCCATAATTCCATCTTTCACTACCTGCCCTGTGCGTTCTAGTCTGCCTGAAAGTGGAAGTAACACTGCGATGTCATTGGCGCCAGCATCAGTAAGCTGGGTGGCTTTAATTACATTTTCTGGCAGGGCATTTTCTAAGACGTGCCCGCGATAAACTTGTTTAAATTGCTGAAGGCTTCTGGCTAATTTGTTCGGTGACGACGCGTTCTCTTCGGTCAATTTGCGAAGCGTGATAAAAGGCGATAGGTCGGGGTAAGCTTTTCCAACTGAATCAAGTGAGGAAGTGGGAATGGAGGTGATCCACTCCCAAACCTGTTGCACTTTTTCATCGTCAGTTAAATTGGTTTTCAATACGCTATTTGCTGCGGCGGCAAAGTTGCCCTGTTGCGTGTATAACTGAGTTTGCAGTTCTGCTTTTTGAAATGCCGCTTCACCCGTTGCGTTCACACCATCTAACATTGCTAGCAGCTCTTCTGCCGGCGCATCAGGCATTCCCGCATAAGCTTTAGTAACTAAAAGGGAATAATAGGATTGATTTGCTCCCGTTACCCCATCTTCTTTTACTTCATACAGAACCTGCTGAGCTAATACAGGCTGGTTGTTTTGAAGGTAGAGATCAGCTGCTTGCAGTAATAGCTTGTCGCGCTGCTCTTTATTGCGGGTGCGCTCCCACACTTTTCTAGCTTCTACGAGTTTGTGCTCTGGAGTGACGTTCTCTTCAACCTGTGTGGTTTCAATTGGGTTCGGTTTCACTACCACAGGCTTTGACTGAGTTTTAGGGGTACTTCCACAACCCGATAACACCAATACCGAAGCAATGGCTGATAGCGTAAAAAATTTTCCAGCTTGTCCAATATGACGCACAGTTTCATTCCTTTTACATCGTTATAGGCCAAGTTTATCTTAACCAGTATGAAAATCTACGCTTGCCAGCATAATCTGGACTAATGGCGTGATACACTTATCGCATAATCTTCCAATTCAACCTAAGACTTAACCACTGTTATGACAGACATCGCTACCTTATATATTGTTCCAACGCCTATCGGTAATTTAGACGACATGAGTGCCAGAGCAATACGCGTATTAAGTGAAGTAAGCTGGATTGCCGCCGAGGACACCCGTCACAGCGCTCGACTTTTACAGCACTTTAGCATTGGAACGAAAACCCTTTCTCTGCACGAACATAACGAAGACAAGCGCACAGCCATGTTGTGTGAGCGCTTGAAAGGCGGGGAATCGGTAGCCTTAATTAGTGATGCTGGAACACCGCTCATCAGCGATCCGGGTTTTGTTTTAGTGCGCAAATGTCGCGAGCAAGGTATTCCTGTCATTGCACTACCTGGGCCTTGCGCCGCCATAACGGCATTAAGCGCGTCAGGACTTCCTACCGACAAGTTTATATTCGAAGGTTTTTTGCCGGTTAAAACCCAAGCGCGAGAAGGCGTGTTGTCAGCCCTATTAGATAGAACCTTTACCACGGTTTATTACGAAGCACCGCGAAGAATTTTAGACACGGTTACCGATATACAGCGCGTTTTAGGCGAACGCCAGATTGTGGTAGCAAAAGAGCTAACTAAAACCTTCGAAACCTATGTGAGTGGCAGCGCGCAAGATGTAATTGATTATCTCAATGCTGATGCTGCACACCAAAAGGGAGAATTCGTGGTCATGATTGGTCCTGCTAAGGTAAGTGACCAAGCAATACCCAGTGAGGCAATGTCGCTACTGAACGCCTTGTGCGAACATATGCCACTCAAAAAGGCGGCAGCCGTAGTGGCTAGTCACTACGACTTGAAAAAAAATGCGCTTTATCAAGCGGGACTAGACGCAAAAGCCTAGCCAACTAGATGTATTGTTGATCTTAAGCGGCGCGGGATAAATACAAAGGAGTGTAATTTACGTCAGCCATACAGTTGACAATAGGCTGAAGCTAAAGGAGGTGCATATGACAAAGACACTTAAGATCACCATGTCTGACGGAAAATGGCTGGTTGATATATTTTCTAAAGCAAACGATTCTGGTGTTTACGATCTAATTCATCCCAACACGTCTGCTGAAGTTGCTTTAAATGAAGGTGAAATGTACGGCTTTCGTTATAGCCTGCATGGAAAAGCAGGAACGTCATTTAAAATTGAGTTAGATGACGAAGTGTTAGCCGAAGGAGAAATTGATAAAACTGAGGCAGCATCGGGAAGTGGGGTCGTTTAGGGCTCCAGAACATCGTTTAGAGATCATTACTACGCATATTTGATGTATACTCGCCTGATTTAGAAGCTTTCTTTAGGAACGAAGTATGCGCCAAACTCTCTCAGTTATTGTCATTACTAAAAACGAAGAAGATCGCATAGCTCGCTGTCTGAAATCTATCGAAAAAATAGCTGATGAAATTATTGTTTTTGATAGCGGTAGTACAGATAAAACGGTAGACATAGTTCGACAATTTACTGACAAAGTATTTATTACCGATTGGCAGGGGTTTGGTATTCAAAAGCAACGGGCTTTGGAAAAAGCTACGTGCAATTGGGTTTTGTCCCTCGATGCAGATGAGGAAGTGGACGAACAACTAGCGCCCACAATTTCAGCGTTACTCAAATCCGAACCTACGCATAGCGCTTATAAATTGCGATGGCGCAACATCTTCCTTGGTAAAGTTACCAGATTTGGAAGAACCGGAAGAGCACCAACAAGGCTTTTTAAAAGAGAAACGTCGCATTTCACCAAAGATATCGTTCATGAAAAAGTGGTTCATCAAGGTGACGCAATTTGTTTGAAAGGTGGCTATTTAAAACATTATTCAGTGCGCGATTTCGAACACTTATTGTATAAAAACCGTGATTATACTTGCTTGATGGCGACTAAAAAATTTAAAGCAGGTAAAAAGAGCCACGGAATTCCATTAGCACTTTTACGTTCAATGCTCACCTTTATCCAAATTTATATATTTCGCTTAGGTATATTGGATGGCAGCAGAGGATTACTGTTCGCGGTTTTGTTCGCGCAATATCAGTTTAATAAATATGCAGGCCTGTGGGCGTTAGAGCAATCGAACTCTAGTAAATAATTAGCATTTACCAACCTAAAGAAAAAGCCCGTGAAGTCAATGTCACGGGCTTTTTTCATAGTGAATTGCTAATAAATTTCGCGTCTCAGATTTAAGACAAACGGCCTTTGAAGTCTTCGTAGCTGAATTCGCGAACCAGTTCAAAGTCGCCGTTAGAGCGCAAAATACCGATGGCAGGATGTTCAACACCGTTGAAGAACGTGGTTTTTACCATGGTGTAATGCATCATGTCTTCAAACTGTAAACGATCGCCTGCCTTAAGTGGCGCATCAAATGAATAGGTATCAATAACGTCACCGGCAAGGCACGAGTTACCGCCTAGCTTCACATTATATGCTTTTTCATCAGGCATGCCCGCGCCCAAAATTGTAGGGCGATAAGGCATTTCCAGTACATCTGGCATATGTGCAGTAGCTGAAATGTCTAGAATAGCGATATCTCCGTCGTTTTCTACCATATCAACCACTTCGCAAATTAATGGCCCTGTCTGCCATGCGACGGCAGAGCCTGGCTCAAGAATTACGTCCAGATGTGGGTAACGGGCTTTAAAGTCTTTTAGTGTTTTGATGAGGTGCTCAACATCATACCCTTCACGGGTCATCAGGTGCCCACCACCTAGGTTTAACCACTTTAACTGACCAAGCCATTTGCCAAAGCGCTTTTCGATAGCTTCAAGGGTGCGTGCAGTAGCAAAAGAATCACACTCACAGAGGTTGTGGCAGTGGAAGCCTTCAATACCAGATAAGTCTACACCTTCTAGCTCACTAGCACGTATGCCTAAGCGCGAACCTGGCGCAGCTGGGTCGTACAGTGGCGTATCGGCTTCTTGATGCTCAGGATTAATGCGAAGGCCTAACGACACGTTGGCAAGTACGTCCTTGTGCGCGTTCCACTGGGACAGACTATTAAAAGACAGATGATTAACAAGACCCGCCAATTCCTTCGCGTCATTAACCTTGTATGCAGGAGAATATGCGTGAACTTCTTTACCCATCTCTGCAGCAAGCTTTGCTTCCCAAACCGAACTGGCCGTTGCTCCGTGCAAATACTGTTTAATGATGTCGAAACAAGACCACATAGAGAAGCCTTTGAGCGCCAGAATAATACGTGCGCCAGATTCGTCTTGAACCCTTTTCATCAGCTCAAGATTACGAATTAATTTTGCTTCTTCCAGTACATAGCAAGGAGAGGGAATATCAGTGCGTTGAGTTAAATCGGTCAATGGGATAAAGCTCCAAAAAATAAAACTACTTTCAATATTTGCGCAACGCTTAATGTATTACATAACTGGCCTTAGCTCAAAAAATGGCTGCCTAGTGCAGTTTAACAACCTAGGATAATTTGAGACGTATCGAATGCAGTTATAGCGTTAACAAAAAAAGGGCGCTTGATTTAAGCGCCCTGATATTTCGATTATTTGGTGAAAGGGCTGCTTTCACATTCAAGTACGTGCCATGGTAGGCCGTGCTCATTAAGCATTTCCATGAATGGGTCTGGATCGAATTGTTCCATGTTCCAAACACCCGCTTCTTTCCACGTGCCGTTAAGCATAAGTGCCGCGCCAATCATAGCAGGAACACCAGTGGTATAAGATACTGCTTGCGCACCCACTTCTTCGTTACACTTCGCGTGGTCACAGTTGTTATAGATAAAGATAGTTTTTTCTTTGCCATCTTTAATACCTGTGATGTAAGTACCAATGCACGTCATACCGCTGTAACCTTCGGCAAGTGAGCCAGGGTTAGGCAGTACTGCTTTTAAGAACTCTAGAGGTACAATCTTCTGGCCTTGGAATTCAACCGGCTCAATGCTAGTCATACCAATACCTTCAAGTACACGCAGGTGGTTTAAGTAAGCATCACCAAAGGTCATCCAGAAGCGTGCGCGCTTAAGGGTAGGGAAGTGCTTAACAATAGACTCCAGCTCTTCGTGGAACATTAGGTAAGACGCGCGAACACCAATGTTTTGGTAGTCCAGATCTTCACGTACGCTTAGTGGATCCGTTTCTTTCCACTCGCCATTTTCCCAATAGCGACCGCGCTGCGTAATTTCGCGAATGTTGATTTCAGGGTTGAAGTTAGTCGCAAAAGCCTGACCGTGATCGCCGCCATTACAGTCTACGATATCAAGGTAGTGGATTTCGTCGAAGTAATGCTTAGCTGCATATGCCGTGTAAACGTTAGTCACACCTGGATCGAAGCCACTGCCAAGAAGAGCCATAATACCTGCGTCTTTAAACTTGTCCTGGTAAGCCCATTGCCACGAGTATTCGAATTTCGCTTCGTCTTTAGGCTCGTAATTGGCGGTGTCTAGGTAATCAGTATTAGTTGCAAGACATGCATCCATAATTGGAAGGTCTTGATATGGCAACGCTAGGTTGATTACTAGGTCTGGTTTTACTTCGTTGATAAGTGCTTCAACTTCTTTTGCGTTGTCAGCATCAACAGCAAAAACACCCTTAACGCGATCTGCACCTACTTCTTGTTGTAGCGCTTCGCACTTAGATACCGTGCGGCTTGCTAAGTAAATTTCGTCGAAATGTTGCGGTAAACGTGCACATTTTTTCACAGTTACCGACGCAACACCGCCAGCACCAATAATTAAAACGCGAGACATAATAACTAATCCCTAATTTTGCTAATGAATTTTGGGCTGAATGCTAGCAGACCAATGGGATTTGGCAAGCAAAGACAGCCCATGACAGTACAAAAAATTTTAATCGTAACAACGAATGTAAAAGGTATTGCACACCTACTAGCGGCCTACCTTTCAAAGCCCTCATTATTGACCGTTTATAGTCCACGCCGAGATACGTCGTTCAATAGAAGTTTGAGCTGATACGAGAGCAGACACGTTTTAAAATTAATAACGTGTCTGCAATTCTGCTCGGTTTAAAATATAAAGTCGCTCGAATTTCAGCGGGTAACCGTATCAATTGGTGGCGATATGACTACCTTATCATCAACTTTGTAATAAGGGTAAAGAATCAAACGCTCTTCATGATTTGGTGTAGCAGTGGCTATGGCAATGGCGTCGAGGGTTTTACTGTCTTGGGTATTAACCGCCGCAGCATAAACCAATACGCTGTAGCTGTTTGTGTCGGTGGTGGTATCGATAATTCGCCACTGAAGCTGCTCGATAAGCTGTGACTCTCGCTTTTGACCTTGTGTTTCGTCGTTGAAAATACAACCTACTCGGCCGTTTTCATAGATGGCGGCAAAGGGGTAAAACACATCGCATACGGGTAACATAAGCTCACATAAGCTTAGTGACTTCGACACGAGTACGTTTAATGGCGTTGGCAATGTAACTGGACGGTCGATCATAGCGCATCTCCTGTGAGTTAGCGTTGCTGGACACTTGCTAATACCTACGCTTACAACGTCACATTAGTTTAATAATCACTATTGCGATAGCTAAACATTACCATTTCATACTAAAAGATTAAGAGACTAATCCTAAGGCGATTGCTTTTTATCGGTTCTTTTTCAACGCGACTTAATAGTTCGTCGATGAGGAAGTGGACACTAGCTTTAATGCGCTAAAAGTTGTTTTTGGTATCTCAGTGGTGTTGTTGAGTACCATTTCTTAAAGGCGTGGGTGAATGATGATTGTTCCTGAAACCCCAATAGGTCTGCGGTATCAGCTATGGAGTGATGTTTCAGTAATTCGTTTAAGCGAGCTTTGCGCTCATTATTGAGAATTTGTTGAAAGCTGGTGCCACTTTGCTTCAATTTTCGCTGTAAAGTACGGGGGCTGATAAATAGTGCATTGGCTACACGTTGTTGATCGCAGCCTTTGAGTGTTGGATTTGCCTTTAAAAGCGCAACAACTTTATGGCTTATATCTTCATGCTGATTGACGTTGAACTGGCTACTGGCAGATTGAATGCGATCACCACCTTTGCACGCCATTAGTTCTTCTTCGGTCACTTTCACCAGCGCACTAAACATCGCTTTGTTCTCGCTGGTAAATGGAATATGTAAAAGGTGCTGAGGAAAAATAATCGCATTGGTGTTGGCGTTATCAACCACCCCACAATTAAACCACTTCTCTAGTACCGCTTTTTCCGAATCGCTCAACGGAAAAGTAAAGGTAACGGCATTCAGTTTACAGGCAGAACCTAATATCTTGTAGACGGTGGCTACCCAGGCTGTGGTGTTGCGCAATACCATCTGCTTGCAATCTGCGCCTTTGGGTACCCACTCTACGCGGGTATTGTCTTGTTCGAAAAACACGCTAGTGGTGCCGATGTCAGCAACTAAAGCGTCAAAGCGGGTAAGCGCATTTATGGCTTGAGCCAAGTTTTCGCAGCTTTCAACAAGGTAACCCAGCACCCCGTAATCTTTCGCCTGAATATGTTTACCTAATTCAAAACCAAATAAC
>Ga0208817_100294_pt1 | contig 16653 bp, 11 predicted proteins | sample Virmet3819_2500_FD_185741 | JGI IMG/M metagenome (GOLD analysis project Ga0208817, IMG submission 185741) | Marine viral communities from the Southern Atlantic ocean transect to study dissolved organic matter and carbon cycling - metaG... | ecosystem: Environmental > Aquatic > Marine > Oceanic ... | reverse complement strand
CGCTTAGCGCGGGCTTTGTTTTGCTTTCTTACTTTTGTGTTCTGGCTTCCATTTCCTGTGTTTACTTATAACTTCTCTTGGAATAACGTCTGTGATTGTGCGCGCATTATCTCTCGCGTATTGAAGCGAATTCAATATGGAAGAGGGATTGCGTGTGTCTACTGTAAGGAACTTAACGACATTATTCTCGCTGTATTCATTATAAATGGCTTCAAATGGCTCGCGATTTCCTGTTATGTCTAGCAATGGCTCCATTGCCAATTGATATACAAACAGCACAAAAAATCACCTTATATCCAAGTGAGTAAACTTACAAGAAGAAGCGATGGGCAGAAATGTAAAACCCAAAAATTATGTGCTTCAACGGTAATCTCGTTACTCACGATATTGAATAATGTATACTCACCCCAATATATGCGCTATAAAACAGCGCGTGTTTTAAGCGCGACTTTTCCTTCACAGATAGACAATTCACTACTTTGAGAGCACTAAACTTTCGCCACGGGTTTTCGTCCTACATGCCGCTTTTCATGGCATGGGTACTCTCGTGTCTCATCCTTAGTGCAAGCTTCCAAAGTGGTCAAATTAATAATGAAGTTGAAGTAAGTCAGCAGTCACCACTTGCCCAATTTAATTACGCGGGCAAGAGCTATTCGTTACGGTTTACCGGCACTAAGCTAGAAAACAGTGACGATCAAGGCGATGGACCAGAGGCAACTGTTGAATTGACCTTGGGGTTTGTTGTTCTGGCTATTGTGCTGTGTTTGGGTATGGCAAATGTTGTACCCCGTGCTCGCCAATACTACCGCCAACCTTCTCGCGGCCCACCTTTATCCCTGAGCTAATTCTCTTTTTGCCTTAATGCGCTAGCACGTTCGCTTAGCTGCAAATTAAGGCGCTTCAAAAAATTAAATTATTCAGGATTTTAAAATGGCACGATTTTCATTTCGTGGCTTTGTGTATGTGCTCATCGTTATGCTCGGTTTACTGAGCGCTGCGCCCAACATATTGCCACAATCAATTAAACAGCAGTTACCTACGTGGTACACCACGTCCACACTATCTTTAGGCTTAGATTTGCAAGGTGGTTCGCATCTGCTATTAGCCGCAGACACCAACGCCTTGTTTGAAAAGCAACTCAACAGCTTTTCGAGCGACTTACTTAGCGAATTGCGCAGTCAAAACGTGCGCTATACAAAAACGTCTCATTCACTCACTCATAAAGATAGTCGTTCTGGAAGTGTCGTCTTTACATTGCGTAGTGCAGATGATGCGAGAAAGGTAAAAGACACCGCATATCAAATTTCCGCTCAGCCAAATGGTTCAAGTGCACTTGATGTAGAGATAAAGCAAAGCACCGTTACCCTTACGCTTAACGAGCTATATACCGAACAACTGGTTAAAGACACGTTAAGCCGAAGTGTTGAAGTAGTTCGAAAGCGTTTGAACGAAACGGGGCTTACTGAGCCTAGCGTTACGCTACAAGGTAAAGACGCCATTTTAGTTCAGATGCCGGGTATGTCTGACCCCACTCAAGTTAAAAAATTATTGGGCACTACCGCACAAATGACTTTTCACTGGGCCGCGAATAGCCAGTCTGAGCAGGTTATGAATAAGCAAGATGCGGCGGGTAATACCTATCGCTTAGAGCAAAAAGTGGCGCTAGAAGGTGAACATATTACTGATGCGGCAGGTGTCTTAAGTAGTGAAAATGGCCAGCCAGTAGTGACGTTCCGATTAGACAGCGCAGGTGCCAAGCAGTTTGCCACTATGACACGTGACAACATCGGCCGTGTGCTTGCTATCGTCCTTGACGACAAAGTGGTTACAGCCCCCGTTATTAATAGCGTGATCCCAGGTGGTCGTGGCGAAATAACCGGTAACTTTACATTGCCCGAGGCGGGCAACACCGCATTAATGCTTCGCACTGGTGCGTTACCTGTGCCACTTACCATTATAGAAGAACGCACGGTGGGGCCAGATTTAGGCAGCGATGCAATTCAAACCGGAGTGGAAAGCGGCGTGGCAGGCGCGTTACTGGTATTGGCATTTATGGTAGCGATTTACGGCAGGTGGGGCGCTATCGCAAGTTTTGCTCTTTGTATCAATATGGCGTTGGTGTTTGGCGCATTAACCCTGTTTGGCGCAACACTGACGTTACCGGGCATTGCAGGTTTGATCCTAACCATGGGCATGGCGGTCGATGCGAACATTTTGATTAATGAACGTATTCGTGAAGAAAGTAAAAAAGGTCGTCCGGCAGCCAGTGCAATAGAAGTGGGTTTTGATAAAGCGTTCGCGACTATTGTGGATTCAAACTTCACCACACTAATAGCGGTAAGTTTGTTGTTTATGTTTGGAAGCGGCCCTATTAAAGGGTTTGCAATTACAATTGCCCTTGGTCTGGTGTCTTCGGTATTTACTGCTGTAGCCCTAACTAAAATGTTAATGTTAAGAGTGGTTAAGTCGAAGCACAAGAATACGCAAGATCGCGCGCAGCAGCGCGTTCCTTTGCGCTTCTCATCGCCGCTTTTGCGGTTAAGCGATACGCTTAGCGGTATTAACTTTCTGGCAAAACGTAAAATTGCACTCGCTATTTCGGTCGTGTTAACACTGCTTTCAATTGGCTTGTTTGCCAAACCAGGCTTGCATTATGGCGTCGATTTTACCGGTGGCACCATGATTGAGCTAACTGCGCCAGCCCTTTCTACCGATGAGCTAAGGAATGTGATTGAAAGCAATGGCTTTGATCAGATAGCAATTCAAGAATATGGCAGTGAGCATCACTATTTATTGCGAGCACCTGTTCTAGATAGCAGTGGCGACCTTGAAAATAGCAACGCAAAGCAGACTGACGCACTAAAGCGTGCGATTTCGCAAGCCGACAGTGAGGTAAGTTTTGATAAAATTGATATGGTTGGACCCAAAGTCAGCGGAGGCTTTGCCGAGCTATCCATTCTAGCATTGCTTATCGCAGGTGGCGGCATGTTGGTGTATCTGTGGGCACGCTTTGAAGCGCATTTTGCGAGCGCAGCGCTGCTAACCGTGATACTCGATTTAACCAAGACCATAGGCTTTTTCGCGCTTACGGGTATCGAATTTAACTTAACGGCTGTTGCAGCACTGTTGGCGCTCATTGGTTACTCTATAAACGATAAGGTGGTGGTGCTTGATCGCATCCGTGAATTATTGCGTTTAGACCCAAACAAGCCATTGGCAGATACCATTAATGATGCCGTGAACAGCACGTTAAGCCGCACGGTGTTCACTTCCGTTACCACGCTGTTGGCGTTGTTACCGATGGCTATTTTTGGCGGTGATGCAGTAGAAAGTTTTGCAGTCCCTATGGTTTTTGCTGTCGTGATTGGCACGTCATCGACCTTGTTTATCTCCTCTACGCTGCTGTATCTGTTGGGCAGCAGAAGAGAGAAACAAGGTAAAGCGCAGTTAAAGCCTACTGCAGAAGAGATTAAGGCTTCGTTGTCGCACATCCCTTAGGCGGCACAAGTTCCTTAACCCCAATACCTCAGCGGGCTTTTGTACCTCAATACATTGGTGCAAAAACGCGGTAAGGTAGCAGTATTAACAGGAACCCTTGATGCTCTCACGCATACCCAAATAATTTGCGTGAGAGCATCAAGGGCAATAAGGAACGTATAATGTTTGCAGTTGATCACATTATTTTACTCAGTGCAGTGCTTGCCATTTTGGGCGTACTGGCCAGTAAATTGTCCCCGCGCTTTGGCGTACCTGTTTTAGTTTTATTCCTTGGTGTAGGTATGTTGGCTGGAGAAGATGGTATAGGCCGAATCTTCTTCGATAATGCTGATGCTGCGCATGCTATTGGTACATTTGCGCTTATTCTCATCCTATTTGATGGCGGTCTACAAACGTCAAAAAAGTCCATAGCGCAGGCGTGGAAACCCGCCGCGTTGCTCGCCACTTTTGGGGTAATTGGTACGGCAGTGGTCACCGGTATCGCTGCTATGGTTATTCTCGATTTACCGCTTTATAAGGGCTTATTGCTTGGTGCTATTGTCGGGTCGACAGACGCCGCAGCAGTGTTTTCTGTTCTGCGTAACGCTGGTATACGCATTCCTTCAAAAATAAAATCCACACTAGAGCTAGAAAGTGCGTCGAATGATCCAATGGCCATATTCCTTACAATTGGCCTTATAACGCTTATTCAAGACAGCACCACTAAGCCCATTGACTTACTTTCGCTGTTTGCCAGTCAAATGGGAGTGGGAGCGATAGTGGGCCTTGCCATTGGCGGTATTGCAGTATGGCTTTTCAGACGCGTCACCTTAATGGCCATCGGTTTGTACCCGGTATTTGTGATGTTGTTTGGTGTATTGTCTTTTGGCCTTGCTGCGAACTTAAATGGCAGCGGCTTTCTCGCTACCTTTATTACGGGTGTTATCGTGGGTAATAGCCGCTTTGCTTATCAGCGTAATACGTTCGTGTTTCTGGATGGGCTGGCCTGGCTTGGGCAAATTGCCATGTTCGTTATCTTAGGTTTGTTGGTAACGCCCACCGAGCTGTTTGTTAATTGGAAAGAAGGCCTTTTAATTGCCTTTGTGCTTATTTTTATTGCCCGTCCGTTGGTGGTTATGCCTATTTTGTTGCTTTCGAAATTTCCGTTCAAAGCATCGCTGCTCATCTCATGGGTGGGTTTACGCGGTTCGGTGCCAATTATACTCGCTATATTTCCGCTAATATTTGGCATGCCATACGCAGAGCTCATTTTTAATGTGGTGTTCTTTATCGTGCTTATTTCCGCCTTGTTGCAAGGTTCCACCTTACCTTATGCGGCGCGTAAGTTAGGCTTAGTATTGGACGATGAAGTAAAGGCGTCGAGTACGCTGGAAATTGTAAAAGTCGCTAAGAGCAAGCGCGAGCTTATAGAAATAGAGGTATCTAAGTTATCGCCGGCACTACATAAAACCATTAGCGAATTAGCCCTTCCCGATAATACGGTAGTGGCGATGATTGCCCGTGGTGAAGAAACCCTTATACCTAAAGGAAGTACCAAAATAGAAATGGGCGATCAAATTTTCATTATCACCAAACTGCTCGATAAAAGCGCCGTTGAGCACTGCTTTTACAGCGAGCAGGAATAGGGTGCTATTGTAGGGTACTTCATGTAGAATGCGCCGCGGAGTTGGCCAGGCAATCGCCGCTTTCGTAAGAAAGGGGAGGAAAGTCCGGGCTCCAAAGGGCAGGGTGCCAGATAACGTCTGGGCGGCGTGAGCCGACGACAAGTGCAGCAGAGAGAAGACCGCCTAAGCATGTTTACATGCCGGTAAGGGTGAAAGGGTGCGGTAAGAGCGCACCGCACCTCTGGTAACAGAGTGTGGCAAGGTAAACTCCACCCGGAGCAAGACCAAATAGGATCCCTCAACGTGTGGCCCGCATGGGGATCGGGTAGGTTGCTTGAATCAGTGAGCGATTGCTGATCTAGAGGAATGGTTGCCCACGACAGAACCCGGCTTACGGCCAACTCCACTCTTTTCCCAAAAGAAAGTGAAGCCTCTACCTGAAGGGATATTTCCTCAGGCAGAGACATTTATCACTCTTTACTGAAAGAAATAGCGGAACGTCGCACCAATGGTGCGTGGCTGGTTCACCGTAAATCCAAGTCGAGCTCGTCCACCACGTTCTCTATCAAAGGATAGCTGCGCGTTTTCGTCGAACAGGTTGTTTGCATACAGTAATATTTCATAGTCATCGTAAGTAAGACCGAAGCTCATATTAAGCGTGCCGTAGTCGTCTAACAACAAGTCTAATTCCGTTGTTTCTGCGCCAGTGGCACCGCCAAAGGCAAGGCCTGAAGTGAATATACCTGCGCCTGCAACTTGGTCACTAGGCTGGGTTATACGGTCTCCCACGTACTGGTAAGAGCCTTGGAAATAGGTGCTGTTTGAAGAGAATAAAGGCTGCGCTAAATCGTAGGTAAATGCGATGGCAAAGCTCTCTTCAGGTACTGAAGCTAGGCGGTTACCGTCTTCTACGCCACCTAGTACCGCACCATCACCATCAACAACGGTTGAATCGAACTCGGCTTCAATGATGCTACCCGTTAATGAGAAAAAGAGCTGGTCAGTAAACTGACGCGTAAGCTCAAATTCAATACCTTGGGTGTGGGCGTCAGGCACGTTAAATGATACACGTGAAGAGCAAGAACCAGCATCCAATGTAACCTGAAGATCTTCAATATCGTTATAGAAAGCCGAGATGTTAGCTGACCATCCACGACCTGATGATTTCATACCGATCTCATAGTTGGTGAGCTTTTCATCGTCATAGTCTTGGAACGAACCAAAGATGGCTTCATCTTGGTCGGTACACAGGCTTCTATTTAGCGGGTCATTTACACCGCCAAGTCTAAATCCTTGAGACACCTGAGCATTTAAGTTCACGTTTTCGCTTACGCTATACTGGCCGATAACGCGAGAAGTAAAGCCATCTGATTCTGTAGAATCGGTCTGGTTGTCGCCGTTGGCAAATAAGCCCCCAGAGATAAACTGACGCTCTTCTTCATAATCGTAAAAACGAGAGCCCACGGTCATTTTAAAGTCATCGTTCACTTGATAATTCACTTCACCAAACACAGCAAGCTGCTTCAAGTCGTACGGTAAATAGGCGTTGTAGGGAGAATCAGCTTCAAAACCATTGGCAACCGCTGTTGACGTGCCTTCACCTAAGGTGGCGTCGGTAAATGCGTCGTACCCAGGGGTAGGGAGTGATTGGTCGTAAACACGCTCTGTAGAAGAGTAGAAAGCGCCAACTAGCCAGTCTAGCGCGCCATCGCCATTGGATGCGGCGCGAAGCTCAAAGGTATCTTGCTCTACTTCCGTTCTGTCTAATAAGTTCGACGGTAATAGTACGGCTTCATCAGGAAAACCTAAGTCGATACTTACTGAGCCCGAAAGCGCGCTGGCATCACGACTTACAAGAATATCGCGGTCGGTATAGCTATAAACAAAGGTAAAATCAGCAACGTCGGCTTGATATTCAGCAGTTACGTCAGCAATCAAGGTATCGTCAGAGAAGCCTTCTTCAAGCAGCAGGTACTGTTCTCGTTCACCCAATTGAATAGCTGGGCGGGTCGTTGTGTAAGGGTTAGCAAACACGTTATACACTTCCTGCCTGTTAAACCCGTTCATTTCCAATTCTTGGAAGATAAGTCGTGGTGTAATTGTTAGCTTATCGTTTGGGGCGATGATGAACGCTACGCGTCCGCCAGTTCTATCGCCGTCGTTAACGTCTTCGCTAAACGCGCCGTTTTCACCTAACGCATCTATAAAGCCTGCGTAATCAGTGCGGTATACCACCGCGCGCATGGCAATGGTGTCGGAAATAGGTACGTTTACCATGCCCTTAACGTGACCGCCCACGCCACCGTCTGTCACACTATTAAGATTAGCTTCAAACTTACCTTCAAAGGTATCTAACTCGGGCTGATTGGTGATGTAGCGAAGGGTTCCGCCGATAGAGCCAGATCCAAAAAGCGTACCTTGCGGACCGCGCAGGGTTTCAATGCGGTTAAGGTCGAAAAGGTCGAGATCTGGAGTAAATAAAGACAGCGAGATCACGCTTTCATCGAGGTATACGCCGACCTGCTCCTTAACGCCTGGTTGGTCTCGTACAATTTGACCCGCTGAAACGCCACGCATAGATACTTGGCTTTGGCCTGGTCCTAAGTTTTGAATTGATACGCTCGCCACGTTTCTTGCGACGTCTTCTAAGTTTCCTGCACCGCTGCGTTCAAAGTCTCGCTGCGTTTGTGCGTTGATTGAAAAAGGAATGTCTTCAATGGATTCTGCACGCTTTGTTGCAGTTACTATGATCTGCTCAAAGTCATCGTCATCCTTTTGTTGTGTGTCCTGCGCCATTGCACCGGAGCTAAGCAGCCCCATTACCGCAACGCTAAGTGTGCTTCGTCTAAACGACGATTTTTCTATTTTAAACATAAGTCCATCCAGGTTGGTTGTTTCTATTTTGTTATCAGGTAAGGGCGTAATGTGGCAAAAAAGTTGGGTTATTTCCATAATTTGCGAAACAAATATTTCATTTTTTGTTGTATCTAATGCGGTACGTTTTTCTTGTTAACTTTGTGTTAATTGGAAGTGTGTGGAGGATGTGCGTCTAAAAGGTCAAAAGAAGCGTCTATCTGGCTAATTACAAAAGCAATAATCTAAGTATCATCTTTATGAGAGAGGTGTTGGCCCTAAGAGCAAAAATGACTGGGCGATAAAAGCAAGCGGCAGCAAGCGGTTTATATCAGCGTCACAATAAAAGCTGATGGGTTAATTAGAAAGTACAACATGAAAGCATTGTTCAACAGTTAAAGCTAAGAAGGTGAGTAATAGAGTGGAGAAAGCAGTGAATACAAGCGATGTAGTAAAAGGGGTATTAGCCATTGTTATCGCAAGCTTTCTGTGGGGGACAACAGGCACTGCCGCTCAGTTCACTCCAGAAATCAGTCCTCTGGCAATCGGTGCCTTTGCAATGGGTATAGGTGGTGTATTGCTTTGTGTTAGTGCCCGAAAATCACTGGTAAAGGATGCACCTATTCTTTTTTCTACACCACTGACCTTTCTGTTTGGCAGTGCATGTGTTGCAATTTATCCGCTGGCCTTTTACAGCTCAATGCGTTTGTCAGGCGTTGCCATTGGCACCGTGGTTTCTATCGCCAGTGCACCACTATTCGCTGCGCTTTTAGAGTACTTTTTAAGTAAAAAGCCCGTGTCTTTAAAATGGTTTATTAGTTTTGTGTTTGGTGCGTTTGGGATTGGCATGTTAGCCATGGGTAAGGCACACGACGCAATGGCGTTGTCAGCATCTAAAGATGATCAGGTGTTCGGCGTTCTATTGGGTTTAATTGCCGGTTTAACTTACGCTGGATACTCATGGGCTGCGAAGCAACACATTGACGCTGGCGCAAATTCAAAATCTGCCATGGCCGGACTTTTCGGTTGCGCTGCCGTTGCTCTGTTGCCTTCCCTCTGGTTTACCGGTCAAAACTTGTTTGCTAACACTATCCACATTAGCGTTTCATTCTATATGGCTGTGGTGCCAATGTTTCTTGGTTATTTGCTATTTGGCTATGGTCTTCGCACCACCGAAGCGAGTAAAGCTACGCTTATTACGTTAATTGAGCCACTGGTTGCGATACTTTTCGCTATTTTTCTGATTGGTGAAGTATTCAAGCCGGTGGGGTGGGTTGGCATGACGCTGGTGTGTCTTTGCCTTTTAATCCAATCGATAAAATTTCCATTTGCTTTAAAGCGCTATGGATGGGGTCAAGGGCTAAGATAAGGTTACTCTCGGCTTGAAAGTCCATTCTGACGAACTTATCAGAATCAAAATACACATAGCCGGAGATCATCCCTACGGTTTCACCGTAGATAGAGGCGACGGTTTGGTATCGGCTATGGTTTTCAGGCAGAGTAATAAAGTATTCTGTGATGTCTATAATGGGATCTGGGAAAGTGAAGTCGCCCGCGGGCTCATCTTTAGACAGCCAGCTTGGACTGAAAAAGTCGAAATCAAGAGCGCCTGTTTTAAATGCAAGCATGGCACGTTTGGTAGAGAGCATGACTTTTTCTGTCTTAATACCTGCTCTATTCATAATAAGGGGAAGGATTTCAACTAGAATACCGGCCCTATCTTCGTCGACAGCATTTTCGTACGGGATAGAGCTGCCTGACGTTCCAAGATTATACCGTAGTACTTCATCGGCAGTCGCGCCACCGCCAAAAAGCGAAACGTTAATCAATAAGATAAACGAAACAACTTTTTTGATGTGAGGGGCTAATATCGCTAAGGCGTTCACTCAAGATGTTCCACTACGATAGGTTAATGAACGGCGCTTTCTTCACTATTTCTTTCAATGCTTGCCCAATGCTCAACTTTGTCGATGAGGTCAATAGCATCAAAAGGTTTACTTAGGTAATCGTCCATTCCGGCGTTAACGCAGCGCTCTTTGTCACCTTTCATGGCATTGGCGGTTAGTGCGATGATCGGCACATTCAAATAGCGTTCTCCGGCCTCACCATTTCTTATGCGTTTAGTTGCTTCAAAGCCGTCCATTTCTGGCATTTGACAGTCCATCAAGACAACATCAAAGGTCACTTTCATTTTGTTCAACGCTTCAAGTGCCTCTAGGCCTGATTTGGCACTCAATGTAGTGTGGTTATTTAGGTGCTGTTTAACAATAACCTGATTAATGTCGTTGTCTTCGACAATTAATACTTTGCGTTTTTTCCCTTTTTCCCGTTTCACTCCTGAGGAGTGATGAACTGGCTTAAGCAGGGCTTCGTCGGCTTGTTCAAGCATAATAGTGAAAGAGAACGTGCTTCCGTGACCTTTAACACTCTCAAGTTTTATATCGCCGCCCATGAGTTCGCATAATTGTTTGCTAATAGAAAGACCAAGGCCTGTTCCGCCGAATTTGCGAGTTGTAGAAAGGTCTTCTTGGGTAAAGACATCAAAGATTGTACTTTGCTTGTCTTGTGCGATGCCAATGCCGGTGTCTTTTACGCTACATAAAAGCTTAAGGCTGTTATCTGCATTTTGCTGAATGCTGGTGGTGACTTCAATACATCCACTGTCGGTGAACTTCACGGCATTACCTAACAAGTTCGAGAGTATTTGTCTAAAGCGAACATCATCGCCTTGTACAACGTGAAAGCCTTGTAAATCAAAGTGAAAATGTAGCGCTAACCCTTTTTCTTGGCACATAATCGCGTACTGACTTTGAAGGTTTTCAAGCGACTCTAAAATGTCGAATGGGTTTTCTTCAATTTGCAGTTGGCCTGCCTCAATTTTAGAGAAGTCCAAAATATCATTTACGATATGTAAAAGGCCTTGGATACTAAACTTAGCAAGAGACAGGTAGTGCTTTTGCTCCTCAGTGAGTTCAGAGCTAGCCATTAACTGCAAAACACCAGAAATACCGTGTATTGGCGTGCGTATTTCATGGCTCATACTAGCGAGGAAACTCGATTTAAGACGGGCAGACTCTTCCGCTTTTTCTCGCGCATCCTGAAGATACTGTTCGGTTTGTCGTTGTTGAGTAACGTCCTGTTGAAACCCGATATAGTGAGTGACTTCACCATTTATTTTTACCGGCGTTAAATTCAAACGGTTGTAAAAGGCGCTGCCGTCTTTTTTATAGTTGAGCAGCGTTGTTTCAATAGGCTCGCGCACTGCAATAGCCTTGCGGATTTGGTCAACTGTCTGCTTGCTGGTTTCATCGCCCTGCATCGACCTGCAGTTATGACCGATTATTTCTTCACGACTGTAGCCTGTAAGCTCTTCAAAGGCACTGTTTACGTATATTATTGGTTGGCCGACGCGCTTAATGTCCGAAATGATGATCGACACGGTTGCCTCATCCATAGCGTGAGTGAGCACTTTAACGTGACTTTCAAGAGAGCGTTGTTCGGTTTCGTCGCTACCAACATAGATATCACCACGAATATTACCATTAGCATCGGCCAGTGATGTTTTAGTCCAATGAACAAACCGCTCTTGGCCGGTTGATACCGAAAAGTGTGTAAGTTCATTGCTCTGTGAAGAAGCGAGCTTTTGCATAATGAACTTCAAAATACCGTTCTTTTCACCGTACTGGTCATGACAAAAGTCGTCGAAGCGCTTATTAGAAAGTAAGATTTGCTTGTCTTGATCAACCACAACAAGCATATCGCCCATTGACTCCAACACGTTGGAAAACTGTTCGTTAGACAGTGAAACCTCTGTTAGATCCCAAATCAGTTTGTCAAACGCTTCGCGAATATCCGCAAGTTCTTGGGCCTCAACGTCACTATCAAGGCGTAGTGAGGTCTTATCATCACTGTTTAGTCGATTCTTAATGTCATTGTACAAAGTCGAAAGTGTTCGCTCGGCAAGCGTTCCCGTCATACTCACCATATGCAAAATGATAAATACGAAGCCTACAATCATTGCCAGCAATACAATCCCAGTCCATGCGGCTTCTCTGTATGCGGTGATGGTGGGTTTCACGCTGTATAAGGTTAGATTTTGCCAATCAGCCTTTTTTATAGCGTAGCCGCTGTCATCAAAATCGGAAAAGCTTGAGTTGGGAGCAATGAGTGAGGGCTCACTGCTAAACAGGACATGCCCACTAGAGTCGGTAACAAGCTGGTTAGTCAGTCTGGGATAGGGCGCGAGCAAAGACTGCAAGCTATCCACATACATGACAAGTGCGCCTTCCGCTACGCCTCTAAGTAACACTGGAACGCTTATTAATACGCCGTACTTTGATACCGAGGAGTATGCATTCGATGAACCAAGGGTTTGCTGGCGCCATGCACTACTGAGCGACTCGGGGATAACAGCATTCCAGTTTTTATCAATCACCCGGTTCCCGGCAAAATCAAATAGTGCAAACTCGACACTTTTCGCCTGAGTTAAATTTAACGAGCGGAAAAACATGGGAAGGTAATTATCCCTTTGCTCGAAATCAACCAAAGAATTGATGATGATATCGTTAGCTGCCAAGTCTGCTAGCTGTCTAGTGGTGTCGCTAACAATGTAATTGATATCTTGTTCTAAACCATCAACAGATTGTTGTTGAAGCTGGTCGGTTTGTTTAACAATGAAGTGGAAAGAGAGAGCAAACAGAATGATAGACAAAACCGCGACGAGTAAAACCAGTCGCGGTAGCATGCTTGAAAGCAGAAGAGAGCGTAACCTTGGGGGCTGCTGCATCATTGCACGCCCGTTGTTACCAAGTGACCTTTTTCGTTAAACGTAGTCATAAAATAATCCTTTGCCCAGAGTGCATCGTGTCTGTCCTCTGAAAATGGAGCTGTGTAGTGCTTCACTGCACCTTGCACATTTTGAAGAGACTCTAGCGCAGCGCGTAACGCGTCTACTTCTATACTATCAGCTTTCGCGGCAGCTGCCGCGATTAAATGAGTTAAATCATAAGCATGAGCCAAACCTGTCACACCACCAATCGCAGTCGCATCCACCAAGCCATACTTATTATAATAGGCTTCTAACAAGCTTTTTGCCTTGGTATTTTTCTGGTGGTTGAAGTGGAAGGTTTGAAGTACTGACACATTGTAGTTAGCGATGGGCTTTGCAAGTAAAGAGGCGAACTGACCCGACGCGACTCCCCAATGCGACACAACAGGGAGAGAGGCGATGCCTTGTTTGGCCATCTCATCGAGTACCACAACACCTTCAGGAACGTTAGTGACAAGAATAATCGCTTCCGCTTTCGCGCTTTTTATTGCCGCGATATCCTCAGAAAAGTCTTTCTGCTGCCAATTTATCCAATGGGTTGCTGTTATATCAATATCATTATTACTTGCAGCTTGTGTTAATGATTCAAGGTTTGAGCGTCCCCATCCTGTTCTTTCCAGTACTAACGCAATATTTGAAAGCCCCATATATTTGACGTGATTAATTAGGACTGACGCTGCTTCAGCGTCGCGTACCGACACGCGAAATATGTTATTCGGTGAGTGCCCGTTGTCGATAATAGGCGTCCCCGCTGCCCAAGGAACCAACATCAAAATGTTTTTTTCGTGTATTGGGTCGACTTCAGCGAGAACTACAGGTGTATGAACGCCGCCTACTACCGCAAGTAAATTGGGAGTTTGGGAAAATTGCTCAATGTTATATACACCTCGAGCTGGGTTGCCGCGATGGTCTTTCGCAATAACTTTTATTTGACGACCTAGAATCCCACCAGCGGCATTTATTTCGTCGACGGCAAGCTCGACCCCTCTTGTAATAGCGATGCCACCTTCAACAGCTACCGCTGAAAGATCGGCATCAATACCAATCACCAGAGGCTCCGTTGAACTTAATGCTTTACTTGCAGTAAAAATTGAAAAGACGCAAGCCAGCGAGAGAAAGATAGAAAGTGCACGCATGAATAGGCTACCTAAATGTTAACCTTAAAAGTGTATAGCAATGTGCTCAGTCTTTTAGCGTAAACGTCTTATCCTTTAGTATAAGTTTGATGCTTTTTTGAGAGCTTTTACGAGATTTTTGAGCGCTGGCGACGGGGTGGTGTACTAAACGAGTGCGCATTAATTGTGGCACGATTCTACTATTAGCTTATATTTCGAGAAGAGTGGTTGTACATTTGCTAAACAGTGTTCGACGTTGTTTAGTTGTTCCTCTGGTGACGAGGTAGCAGTAAAACCGCCTGATAAAAATGGTTTGCGTATGTTGCAAGCAAGGATAAACAGCGGTTTGGAGCGTGAGTGCGAAAGAATACCCTGCCAACAATAATAGACATTGAAGCAAGTGGATTTGGCGCAGCGAGTTACCCTATTGAAATAGGTACCGTGCGCTATGATGGTGCAAAGTGGTGTAAGCTACTTCGGCCCTTTGACTCGTGGGTTCACTGGGATCGAAAAGCGGAGTCACTGCACGGCATAACGCAGCAGATGCTGCAAACTCGAGGAGAAGAGCCTCGAAAAGTCTGTGTTGAGTTAAATAACTTCCTTGGCAATACGGTTGTTTACAGTGACGGTTGGGTCGTTGATAACCCGTGGCTAATTAAGCTCTACGCCGCAGCGCAGGTAGAAATGTCTTTCACGTGTAGAGCATTGGAATATATTTTGTCTGAAGCACAAATGAATCAATGGCATGAGGTGAAAAGCCGCCTTGCGAGCCAACTTGATGTTAAGCGTCATAGAGCGAGTTCCGACGCGATGGTAATTCAACAGACTTACGCAAAAACCTTATCATTGGCATAACGGCAACTACGTTTCGTCTTTATGATGGGGTGTAATACTAAAAGCGCACTGTGAGTGCAATGTAGCGGTGACCTAAAACAAGTAATTGACGCCCAATGAGAGAGCCATATTCTCTTCTTCCCCAACTTGCCTATGTTCAAGCTCTACCGCCATGTTTAAACCCTCGCTTTTGCCAAGCAGCCAGCCCAACCGAGTAAAAGTACCTACATCATGTGGTAAATAAAGCCACTCTGCGTAATGCTGAAAGGCGGTATTGTTGGTTTTGTACGTTGCATAGACCTTTTGCGGAACCCAAGTGTTAAACCGCCTGCTGGCGCTAAACATACCTTGTGACCCCGCTGGGTAGGTATAACTGTTGTCGTATAGATAAGTTTCGGTTGTAGATTGAATGCGGTACATACTATTTAGCTGCCACCGCGCTATTTTTTTGCTTTTGAATTGGATAGGACTGTAGTGGGGAGCATTTATTTCCGCGAGCACGGGGGAAGCCGCCATAGACGCAGCCAAAGTAAGTGCCAGAAGAATTCCAGTAACCACATTCATGGAAGAGCCCAAGTTGTTGTTATCATGGCTTGTAAACAACCAGAAACTACAAGCGATAGTGTGTTCGTTATTTAAGCATAGCTGCAAAAAATAGATGATGAAAATATTCTTTGCTGTTTTTTATTTGTTTCGTTGATTTTGCGAGCCAAATAAAAACGCCGCTAGTTTATACAAACACTTTTTTGCAAAGCGTTATAAAAACTGAGCGGCGTATTTAAAAGCGTTATTGGGTTATCGAATTAAATCGATGCTTTTAACGCTTCTGCTTTATCTGTTGCTTCCCATGGGAATTCGTCACGACCAAAGTGACCGTACGCAGCCGTTGGGCGATAAATAGGGCGCTCAAGATCGAGCATTTGAATAAGTCCATACGGGCGTAGGTCGAAATGTTCACGGACCAGTGCCACTAACGTTTTCTCATCTACCACACCTGTACCGAAGGTATCGATGCTGATAGACGTTGGCTCTGCCACACCGATTGCATAAGACACTTGGATTTCACAGCGCTTAGCAAGTCCTGCTGCAACAATGTTCTTAGCAACGTAACGACCCGCGTATGCTGCACTGCGGTCTACTTTTGATGGATCTTTACCAGAGAACGCGCCACCACCGTGACGGGCCATACCACCGTAAGTATCAACAATGATTTTACGACCTGTTAAGCCACAGTCGCCCATTGGACCACCGATAACGAATCGTCCCGTTGGGTTAATGTGAAAGCGTGTATTTCCATCAATCCATTCACTAGGCAGCACTGGCTTAATAATTTCTTCCATTACCGCTTCGCGAACTGTTTCAGTGCTTACTGAATCACAGTGCTGGGTTGAAAGCACAACTGCGTCGATGCCAACAGGCTTGTCGTTTTCATATTTGAAAGTAATTTGGCTTTTAGCATCTGGGCGTAACCAGTCTAGCTTACCAGATTTACGCACTTCAGCTTGTTTTTGAACAAGGCGGTGAGAGTACGTGATTGGCGCAGGCATTAGTACGTCAGTTTCGTCGCTAGCGTAGCCAAACATTAGACCTTGGTCACCAGCACCTTGTTCTTCAAGGCTTGCGCGATCAACACCTTGATTGATGTCAGGTGACTGTTTGCCAATAGCATTTAATACCGCACATGAATCAGCGTCGAAGCCCATATCTGAGTGCGTGTAGCCAATTTCTTTAACTGTTTTTCGGGTAAGCTCTTCAATATCTACCCATGCAGAGGTAGTTACTTCACCACCCACTAAAACCATACCGGTTTTTACATACGTTTCGCAGGCCACCCGAGCGCGAGGATCTTGTTCTAAAATAGCGTCAAGAACCGCATCTGAGATCTGATCAGCAATTTTGTCCGGATGTCCTTCAGACACTG
>Ga0208817_100275_pt1 | contig 17612 bp, 10 predicted proteins | sample Virmet3819_2500_FD_185741 | JGI IMG/M metagenome (GOLD analysis project Ga0208817, IMG submission 185741) | Marine viral communities from the Southern Atlantic ocean transect to study dissolved organic matter and carbon cycling - metaG... | ecosystem: Environmental > Aquatic > Marine > Oceanic ... | reverse complement strand
TCAATGGTCAGGGCATTATGCAGTCCGATGTAGTACACAAGCACGCTAACATCCCTGATGATGAGGCCATTATGATTTGCATAGCCTTGGGCTATCCAGACCCAGAGTTCGCTGCAAACGAGGTTCGCTCAACTCGCGCCGACAACGAAGAGTTTGTGACGTATCACGGGTTTTAGCGTTTTTCGATTTAGGCAGATTGTTATTTTTTCAGTAATCCAATGCTGCGTTAAGCCATCGGCATGAAAATGTCCGTTTGAAATATCATGAGCTTCTAAAACGGTGCCTTCACAACGGAACATTTCCGAATTTTTAGTGTAAGTGGTTACTTTGTTGGATGATTACTTAAAAGTCGTTCTATCTCGGGCGCGGGGAGTGGCTTGCTCCAATAATAGCCTTGCCCCAAGTCACATCCCATTTTTATTAGCTTTTCTAAAGCGGGTTTACTTTCAATACCTTCAGCTACCGCTTTCATGCCAAGGCTGTCGGCAATGCTGATTATTGCTGCAACTAAAGGTGCGTCGTTTTCCCCGATGCCCAAGGTGTTGATAAAAATGCGGTCTATTTTGAGTTTGCGAGCGCTAAATGTCTGTAGATAATTTAAATTAGAGTAACCGGTACCAAAATCATCAATAGCAAAGTGCACGCCTAACGATTTAATCGCTTCGAGTTGTTCGCCAGTGGTGCCATTTTCATCCGCGAGTATGGTTTCAGTTAGCTCCAGCTCTAAAAATTGCGGTGCTAATTGTGAATTTTGCAATGCCTGCTCAACGACAGCGGGGAGCGTACCATCTTTGAATTGTGCAAAGGATAAGTTTACGGCAACCGTAAGATTAGTATGACCGTTCTCATGCTGTTTAGCGCAAAATTCACAAGCCTGGTTTAATACCCAAGCACCAAGAGGGATGATCAAGCCACTGCTTTCCGCTAAAGGTATGAACTTGTCGGGGAATATCATTGAGCCGTCTTTCTGAGGCCATCTCAAAAGCGCCTCTACTGCTTGAACCTCGTTAGAGGCAAGGTCTATCAACGGTTGGTAGTACACCTCGAATTCATTGGCCTGTACAGCCGGGCGCAAACGCTGAATAAGTGTGAATTTTTCATCGTTTTCTTCGTCAAAGCGAACGTCATAGTATTCGTATCTATTTCTACCGTTGCGTTTCGCTTCGTACATGGCAATATCAGCTTTTCGGCACAGCTGTTTAAATTTAATTCCGTCATAAGGCGCTTGTGCTACACCAATTGAACCCGATACTACCACTTTGGTTTGCAGCACTTCGAATTCGTTCGAACACCACGTAATTAAGTTCTTACATAAGTCATCGATTTCAGATTTGTCTGATATTTCTGGCGCCAACACAATAAACTCATCGCCACCGAAGCGTATTAAACTTTGCTTTGTGGATAGGTGGTCGGTGATGGTTTGAGATATTTTTTGAAGAAACCGATCGCCCGCAGCATGGCCAAGAGCGTCATTCACGGGTTTAAAGTTGTCTAAGTCTATGAACAGCAGCGCGAGCTGAAGCCCTTTTTCTTCACTCTCGCGTAGCTTTTCGTTGAAAAGTCGCTCGCCCAAAATCCTATTTGGCAAGTTTGTGAGCGGATCGTGATGTGCTAAGTGCTGGATATGTGCTCTATTTTGCTCAACTTTAGACACCTCTTGCTGCAGTGACTGCATAAGCCGACGAATATCCTGTATCAAAATAAAAACGCTGAGCCCGTAATAACGTAAATAACCATGATGAAGAGCACGTGAGACCAGCTCAAAATAGGCGGGTTTGGTGTTACTACATCGTGCATAATCAACCACGTAAGCGTAATGCACTGAAGAAGCACTAAAGATAAAACGGTGCCAAATAGGGCAATTCCACCTAATAAAGCCGCAAATATGATGACGCCAGGATAGCCAATCATGGCGATATCAAATACGCCTGCACCTGTTGCGGATAGGGCAAACAGCATTGACGACATAGCGCCCAAAAGTAGGTAACTGCTGGTGGTAACGTAATACTTGTATGCGAGCGAGCCAGTGACGATTAATGAGAACAAGCCCAGTAAAAAGATATCAAAAGTTATGCCTCTCGCGACCAGAGATGAAGCGAAAAGCCCGAAGCCTGTTACCGCGCTTATTTGAATGACACGGCGCCTTCGGAGTGACGTTAGATCAGCAAGCTTTGCTGATGAGGAAAAAAAATCTTTAACCTGCATTCTTCCAAATCTTGAAGGAGGTTTATAGCAACCTTAAACCTAACTTGGAAAAAAGCAAGTGCAGAGACGCAACGTTATACGTTATTGGCAAAAGACGAGGAAAAACACAGCAGTGCTCGAAAACACTGCTGCCTGTAAAGTCAATAATTACCTTTCGTCTGATGGTGCGTAACGCTCCAACCAGTGTGCATATGGTGCAGGCATTACCCAAGATGGTTTTTCAACGCCTAGCTTTTTCGCTGCAAAGTAAGACCAGTGTGGGTTAGTAAGATGCATTCTACCTACCATAACAACGTCAAGTTGTTGGTTTTCAATGGTATCGTTGGCGAGCTCTGGTGTGTCTACTCCCCACGCTGTAGCAACCGGGATCCCGGCTTCATCACGTACCTTTTTCGCAATTGGAGCAAGGAAAGCCGGGCCCCAAGGAATATTCGCATCAGGCGTGTTAAAGCCAACGCTAACGCTAACGAAATCAGTACCAATTTCTTTGAACTGTTTTACAAGTTCGATAGACTCGCTCAACGTCTGTTCGTCATCACCATCGTATTCGATAACGCCAAAGCGTACGGTAAGCGGTAGGTTTTCAGGCCAAACCGCACGCACTGCGCTCAGTGTTTCAAGTAAGAATCGGCCACGGCCTTGCGCATCACCGCCGTATTCGTCGGTACGCTTATTGGCGTGCTTCGAGAAAAAGCTTTGAGCCAAATAACCGTGGGCAAAATGCAGTTCAAGCCACTCGAATCCAGCTTCAAGCGCGCGCTGGGCACCTTTCACAAAGTCACTCTTAACGCGCTCAATATCGGCTTTGGTCATTTCTGTAGGCGTAACAGGTAAGTGTGCCCCAAAGGCTTCTGCCGAAGGTCCAATAGGCTGCCACCCTTTTTCTTCACTTGGCTGAATGTGGTCATCGCCTTCCCAAGGGCGGTTAGCACTCGCTTTGCGCCCGGCATGTGCAATTTGAATTCCAGCAACAGCGCCTTGGCTTTTTATACGATCAGCAACATTTTTTAAGCCACTAACGTGTTCATCTTTCCAAATACCTAAGCAATTTGGCGTGATGCGTCCTTCTGGCGAGACGGCGGTTGCCTCAACGATAACCAATCCAGCACCGCCTCGGGCAAATGACTGGTAGTTTGCTTCATGCCACTGATTTGTAAACCCATCTTCTGCAGAGTATTGGCACATAGGAGGCACAGCAATACGATTGCGAAGCGTCACGTCTTTTAACGAAAATTGTTCAAATAATGCAGTCATATTTCTCTCTTTTTAAATAAACACAAAAGCACTCAGCGAAGGCTGAGTGCTTTAAAATCTAGGGGTTATGCCGCAAGAGTTAGAATTTCACGGGCTTTAGCAAGATCGATGTCACCATGCTCGCCAAGCGCTGTTAAGCCGTTGCGTTCAAGGTTCTCGATTAGCCCATCAATGGCAGACTTTTCAATGTTGTGGTCTGACAGGCGAGTTTTAACCTGCATAGTTTCAAAAAAGTCCTGAACCGCTTTTATGGTTAAGTCAATGGCCTTTTCTTTGTCATCTTCCTGAATGCCAAACACGCGCTCACCTAGCTGCAGAATTTTTTCCTGCTTTTTGTCACGCTGCACGAACATTAACGACGGTAGAACAATTGCTAAGGTCACGGCGTGATCTAAACCGTGTAACGCAGTAAGTTCGTGACCTATCATATGTGTGCCCCAGTCTTGCGGTACACCTTTGCCGATTAATCCGTTAAGCGCCATTGTTGCTGACCACATTACGTTTGCACGCACATCGTAATCTTCAGGCGTCGCTAACGCTTTAGGACCTTCTTGAACTAAGGTTTGTAAGATTCCTTCTGCAAAGCGGTCTTGAAGCGGTGCGTTTACAGGGTAGGTAAGGTATTGCTCAATCACGTGAACAAAAGCATCAACCACGCCGTTTGATACTTGACGTGGTGGAAGTGAATAGGTGAACTCAGGATCAAGTACGGCAAAAACAGGCTGAACTGTTTCAGAAGAAAACGCGCGTTTTTGCGACGTTTCTTTTCTGTTTACTACCGAGTTACCGTTACTCTCAGACCCTGTCGCAGGTAAAGTAAGTACTGCGCCAATAGGTAATGGATTTTTAAATGCTGCACCTTTAACAAGTATGTCCCACGGATCGCCTGCAAAGTTAACGGCAGCAGCTACGAATTTCGCGCCATCAATAACACTTCCACCGCCAACCGCAAGAATGAAGTTCACGTCATTTTCACGGGCGACATTCACAGCTTTCATCAGTGTTTCAAATTCTGGGTTTGGTTCAACACCCTGAAACTCAATGACTTCAGCACCTGCTAGTGCAGTCGTTACTTTATCGTAAATACCATTTTTCTTAATTGAGCCGCCACCGTAGAGGAAGAGGACTTTTGCTTGTTTCGGCAAACGTGAAGACACTTCACTTAGTTGCCCTTTGCCGAACAAAATTTCGGTTTGATTCTTAAACGTAAAATTAAGCATAGTGTTGCCTGTCCTTAATTAGATTGTGAATTTAACTGTTGTAAAAGCTTTTCAGCTAACAGTTCATCAGAAAACGGGTTTTGGCCTGTAATAAGCTCACGGTCTACTACTACATTGGGCGCCCACATTTCTTTGAATTCCATCTTGCCACCCGCTTGCGCCATGGCGTCTGCTGGGTAGTACAATAACGTTGCGTCGTTTAACGTGCTTTCAAAATAGGCCTCTTCCGGTGTGGAGAAGATTGTCATTTTGTAGCCATCATAAATCCAACTCTCAGATGAGGCTTGCTCACCGGATTTCAATGCCAGTTCAAATGCCTGCGGGTTAGATTGCCCAGAAAGTAAGGCGATTGGGCCATGGCAGATAGCGGCAGTAGGTTTTCCTTCATTGTGAAAGTGAGACAAAATTTCACCCACTTGAGGATTGTTTGCCAGGTCGATAAGCGGTGCATGACCGCCTGGAATGAATACGCCTTCAAACTCTTCCAGCCCTTGTCCAATCACTTCGCTCAATGACAGCGTGTCATCAATGCCTTCTATTGACGCTACAAATGTTTGAATGTCTCGCATTTGCGATTCGCCGCCATCAAAGTATTGCGGTATTACTGACTTTTTATCTACAGAAGGCGCATTGCCTTTTGGCGTGGCCAATACCAGTTTGTAGCCTGCTTCTACCAATGCTTTTGCCGGCACACCAAACTCGTTAAGGTAATAGCCTGTAGGCTCTGTTTTTCCATCTGCAAGTTGCATTACATTTTCACTTGAAAGTAGTACAAGTATTTCGCCTTTACTGGCATTCGCAGCTTTAACGTCTGCCGCATAGGCCGACTGCGATAAACCCGCAATAATGGCGAGCGATAAAATTGATGATGCTGATTTCATGTGCAGCTCCTGTCGCATTAGAAAGTGCGTGTATCTTAGAGAGGTTGGCTTACATCGAGAAGTCAGATAAATTGTGACGAGTCATCAAAAATCTGATGGGTAGGGATTATGTCTTACTTAACACAGTTAAAAACCTTTGTAGAAGTTTATCGAAGCGGCAACATTACACGTGCTGCAGCTCGCCTTCATATGTCTCAGCCAGCGGTCACTTCTCACATACAAGCCATGGAGAATATTGTCGGTAAAGAGTTGTTCATAAGAAAAGCGAGAGGCGTTGAGCCAACGGCTATCGCTGATGACTTGGCGCTGCAGGTCGCCAGTCACATTGATACGTTAGAGCAGAAAGTGGCTTCTATTCGCAGTCGTGCTTCCACCGATCACGGCACGTTACACCTAGCAGGCCCTGCGGAGTACCTCAGTCTGGTGGCAGGTCCGGCACTCGCTAACTTGCTTCAGGCCGATAAAGTGAATTTAGTGATCCATACCGGCAACAAAAGTAATATTTATCATTTGTTGGAAAACGATGTAGCGGAGCTTGCCATTACGGCCTCTGAGCCCACTGACGCGATGTATGAATATCAGAAGTTGGATAAAGAGCGCTTAATCTTAGTGATGAACCGTGTGCAGGGAAAGTTGCTGGGAGAAAGAGAAATATCGGCAGCGCTACTCAACCAACATAAAGTAGTGACGTATGATGAACAGTTGCCGCTTGTTCGGCGATACTTTTCGGAGGTATTTAATGCCGCGTGTGAGTCGCCTGTCGCGGCTGTTTGCCCCGATATAAGAGCAATAAGTAGTATTATCAAAGCGGGAATTGGTTATTCCGTTTTGCCTGACTACTTATGTAAAGAAGGTATTGCAAAAGGCGAATTGGTCGCGCTGGGCAAGCCAGGCCCAGAAAATGATGTTTATTTAGTGTGGAAAAAGGGAGCGCTTCGTCATCCTAGGGTCGACTTCGCCAAAGATGTCATAATGGCTTTTGCAAACATTAACTATCTTTCGACACTTCCTGATTGAAGCTAGACGCCTAAAAAGGGCGACGCATTTGGACAAGGCGTCGCCAATTGTTCCTAGTTTAAATAAACAGGGCTTGTTGGTCTTTGCTGAATATTAAACAACAGCAGGCCCTAAAATGTACCGACAACTTTTACCGTGCCATCAACTTTACCTTCATCCACAAAACCTATGGTATTGGGGTTGGTCGCGACAAGATTTAACATCTCATCCTCAGTTGCTATCATTTCAGGTGGTGTGCCTCTGCCAGTAAACACAAGCTTCGACCAGAATGCAGAGTATTGTGATTCAGATTTTCCAAGCACATTATTATTAAAAGCGTCTCTGATATTATTACCTTGTTCGAAGGTAAGGGGAATTGCGCGACTTCCATCGGGAAATGCTTTTACTTTTCCCAAATATATTTTCTTGACGGTATCGATATCGATCCCAGAATTGTTGTTGGCATTTATTATCACGGCTGTACCGGCATAAATCGGCGCAGACATTAAAAAGCACAGGGCTGCAACTATCTTCATTGATATTACCTTCGTTCTTAACTCGCTAACATCGAGGCAAGCATGCTAGTGGTTTGTACCCAAGGGCGACGCGCCCTCTCGAAAGTATAACCGAGATTTACAATTTGTCGCATTTCGACAAAAGGTGAAATTTGAAGGATCCTAAAACATACAAAGAGAAATTATGGCAAAACCTAATGCAAAAGGGCCGGTCAGAACCGTGCAAATTTATTGCTCCAAGTGCAAATTCCAGCTATTTAAATATCGAAAAGGCGGCAAAGGCGCGTTGGTTAAATGCTTTAAAGAGAGAATAGTTGAGGACTTTACTCATGAAGAAGGAATATGTCCTTCTTGTGACGCACAGTTTGCAAGAAATGCCTTAATTCGAGGTGCACCGGCCCTGAAAATTGTTGGCACAAAGGTGACCATGAAGTAGCACAGACTGATAATCGGTTGTTAATGGGACAACTTTTTTAAAATATAAACGTTTGGATAATTTGCTCTTACGTAATTTTTGCCTAAATTAATATAAAGGGATTACAGCCTCAAGCCGTTGTGCTGTTTGGTAAAAAAATTTAAGGCCGAGGTTAGAAAGCGCAACGGAATGGCTTTGTATTAAACGTCTACATATCGAGATGATAAATGTCCATTCAAAGAAAGTTTCTATTTTCTATTTCTGCTGTTATCGCTTTGTTCGCTTTAATTGTTGCCGTGGCAACGGTTATCACCACTTCCTCAAATGTTTCAACCCTTGTTCAAGAGCAAAAGAAGAACACCGCCGATCGTTTAGTGAATATTCTTACTGTGACTGACTCTATCATGCTTGAACGCGTCAAAAGCAGTATGGCGTTGCTTAAACAACGAGGTGAGGCAATCGGTGAGCCTAATCAAACCGATATTGTTACCGTTAAAAATACACAGGCTCGGCAGCTTAGGTTGGGCAATGCGGAGCAAGCCAACACATTCGATTTGGTCGATAACCTGACAAGCGTAATGGGAGGCACAGCCACGCTTTTTAGTAAAACAGGAGACGACTATATTCGCGTGAGTACCAATGTCATTAAAAATGGCGAGAGGGCGATTGGCACTAAGTTGGCCCCTGATGGCAAGGCGATCAAAAAGATTAATCAGCAGGAAGCGTATTACGGTGCGGTTGATATTTTGGGTAGCCCTTATTTAACAGGTTACGAGCCAATGTTTAACAGCAGTGGTGACGTTGTGGGCATCTGGTATGTGGGATACTCAGCCGACCTTAACGTCTTAGAGCAGGCCATTAAGCAAAGTCACGTGCTAAAAGAAGGCTTTGTTGCCCTTCGTGATGCAAAAGGTAACATTCGCATGCATTCCGCACATGTGAATGATCGGCAGGTGGCCAACGCCCTTCAACCTAATGATGACTGGGTTGTAGAAGTGGTACCGTTTTCGCCTTGGGGGTACGATATTATATTAGTGGCGTCGACGTCAGAAAAATCGGCTATGGTTCGAAGCTCTGTGTTGGTTGTTGTACTTAAAATCGTATTGGCGAGCGTGGGAATTTTGATCACTATTTGGTTGCTCGTTAAGTATATTGTTGGCAAGCCACTTGAAGAATTCATTGGGGTAGTAAACAACTTGTCTTCTGGTGAGGGAGATTTAACGTTCCGTTTTCAGGCATCAAGAAGCGACGAGTTTGGCACCATGGCAAGAGCGTTTAATGGGCTTCTTAGCCAGTTACAAGACACGTTGCAGAGTGTGGACGAAGCCACCGACCACATGCTAGCAAAGTCAGAAAGGTTAAATGCAACAGCGTTGCAATCCAAAGATACCGTTTCACAACTTAGCCGAGAAACGGAGTCAATTAATAACGCCATTTCATTAATGCAGCAGAATGCACAAACTGTGTCGTCAACCATTCGCAGTTCAAGTGAAGCGGCACACGCTGCCGATCAAGATACGCGAAACAGCGTAAGCGTTCTGGCGCAAACCATTAAAGACATCCAGTCTCAGGCAAGCGATGTGGACGCGTCAGTACAGGTTATCACTGAGTTGGCTCAGGCAAGTGAAGAAATTAGCGGTGTAATGGAAGTTATCAGGAATATCGCAGAGCAAACGAATCTACTTGCGCTCAATGCAGCTATTGAAGCGGCTCGCGCTGGTGAGCAGGGACGTGGCTTTGCCGTTGTCGCTGACGAAGTCCGCTCGCTAGCAAGCAGAACGCAGTCTTCCACGGAAGAAATTCGCAATATGATTGAACGCCTTCAGCAAGGTAGCCGCGTGGCTTCTGAAAAAATGCAGCAAAATAAAGAAACCGCCTATAAAACCGTGGACACCACAAAACATGCTGGCGATTCGTTAAAGCAGGCGCTTGACGCTGTTGCACGCATCACAACGTTAAACCGAGACGCTGCCACAATGGCTGAAGGACAAACAGAGGTTGCTAACGATGTTAATAAAGGGGTAAGCAGTATTCAACAGGTGGGCAATGCCAATACTACCTATGCAAAAGAAGTGGTAGATAACTGTGAAGCCTTAGTTCAGCAAGTTAAGCAAATGCAAATGCAGTTGCGACGATACCATTTCTAGAGTTACTGGCTTATTCAATCGACTTAGCTGTCAGCAGGCAGCGAAGCAGAAACAAGATAAATCGCCAGAGTCAATGTACGCTGAAATGCACAATTCTTGCGGTTGACATGAATAGTAACAATTTGAACCAATGCCAAAAGGGCTTTAGATTGCTAAGGCCCTTTTTGATATTTATTCTTACCCATGGATGAATATAGGGATTTTCCCATAACATGGATAAACCATAATGAAACAACTATCTACACTAGCTGGTGTGGTTGCGAGTGTTTTTGCATTCACATCGCTATCGACAACGGCAGTAGTGGCGCAAGAAGCGCAAACTGCATCTGCAGTCGTATCACCCGCGAAAAAGACACTTGCTGATGTTGAATACCGCTTACCGTCAACAATCGCTCCCACTTTTCAACGCATTCACTTAAATATAGACCCTGATAACCCTACATATTCTGGAAAAACGAATATTGATGTAACGGTTAAAACCCCAACTAAGAAAGTGGGCTTTTATCAGCAAGATTTGACCGTAACTTCTGCGCGTTTAGTGTCTGGAAGCAGCAGCTTTCCTCTAAATGTTACGATTGGAGAATACGACATCAATTGGGGCGAATCGCAAGATGAGATTGCGCCTGGGAAGTATACGTTAGAGATTACGTTTGAAGGGAAAGTGAACACGTCTTCAGATGGCATGTATCTGTCACGTTTTGAAGAGACCAACTATATATTTACCCAGTTTGAAGATATGCATGCGCGAAAAGCGTTTCCAAGTTTTGATGAGCCAAACTTCAAAATTCCTTATCAAATGACCATCAGTTCTCCTGAACATCAGGAAATAGTGGGTAATACACCTGTTGAAAAGGTGACAGTGGAAAACGGCATAAAAACCGTAGTGTTTGAAAAAACTAAGCCCATGCCGACTTATCTTATTGCCTATACCGTAGGGCCTTTTGATAGTGCTGAAATTTCTGGGCTGTCGGTGCCAGGAAAAATATACGTTCCAAAAGGGTATGCCGATAAAACCAAATTTGTTATCAAACACATCCCAGAAATCCTAGCCTCGCTAGAAGATTTTTTCGGTATCAAGTACCCCTATAAAAAAATGGATTTTGTTGCCGTACCCAACTTTACCCACGGTGCAATGGAAAACGTAGGTTTAATTACCTATCGCGATAGTTTGTTACTGCTAGAAGATAACCCAAGCGTCACAGAGCGTTCACGACCGCTAAATGTTATTGCGCATGAACTTGCTCACCAATGGTTTGGCAACTTGGTAACAATGGCATGGTGGGATGACCTATGGCTGAACGAAGCGTTTGCGTCTTGGGCCGCAAGCCATACTATGAAAACCTTGTATCCAGAGTTGAACTACGCCGATCGCATAGTACAAGAGGGAGCATTTGGTGCAGATGCTAGTCCCACGGTGAAACCTGTTAAAAAGGTAGTGAAAAGTCAGCCAGATGTGATGGATGGGTTGGGCTTGAACTACTCAAAAGGTGAATCAATTTTACAAATGATTGAATCGCTAATTGGTACAGAAAAGTTTCGTGAAGGCGTTCAAAACTACATGAATACCCATGCTTGGGGTAATACCGTAGCAGACGATTTGTGGCGCGCTCTAGATGAAGTGTCCGATTTCAACTTAAGCGCCATGATGAAAGCCTACTTGGAACAGCCGGGCTACCCACTTATTCATATTTCAAAAGATGGCAAATTAACCCAGTCCCGTTTTCACCTTGCAGGCGCGACCGTGGAAGATAAGATATGGGCAGTTCCATTAAAGCTGACTTATCAATCAAACGGAAAAATACTAAACGAAGTGGTTTTTATTGATAAAGAAACCACAGTTTTACCTCAGCTTGCTGAAGCAGACTGGGTATACCCTAATGACAATGCAACAGGTTACTTCCGTTGGTCAATTGAACCAGCTCAGCTAAACGCACTGCTAAATAACATTGACGCGCTAAATAAGCGTGAAAAGAAAAATGTGCTATACAACTACCAGGCGCTGTTAAACGCAGATCAAGTAGGTGTAGACAGCGTGATGAAGGTGCTTAATAGCTTGGCAAAAGATGATGACCCTGCGGTCATTCGTGCGGCTGTTGGGGTGTTAGCTGAGTTTAGTTATTTAGTAAATGAAGACAATAAAGCCGCATATGCAAAGCTTCTAAATCAAAATTATATGCCTTTGTTAAACAAGCTAACCTTGTCTCAAAGTGAGCAGGATAACGCAGATGTCATCCGCCTGCGTAACCAGCTATACAGCTTGCTGGGTACTCATTCGAACAATGATCAACTTGTTGAACAAAGCGTTAAAATAGCGAAACAGTACCTTGCAGATACTAGCAGTGTTCCTTCCGGTATTGCCGGTACAGCAATTGAAATTGCTACGCGAAATAGTGAACAAGGCGAGCAGGGCACATGGTTTAATACAATTGTAGAGGCTTTTAAAAAAGCACAGTTGCCAAATGTGAAAAGCACGCTGGTGTATTCGATGTACTTTGAAGACAAAGCGACCGTCTTTAAAATGTTAGATTTAGCGCTTACCGATGATATTACGCCTGCAAATACCATGTATATGGTGGTGAGAGTGGCACGTAACTTAGACGATCATACGCTATTGTACGAGTGGCTTAGTAAGAATAAAGACGCGCTACTAGCAAAAATGCCTGATTACCATGTAAGCAGAATGCCGGAATTTGTTTCAACAACCTGTTCGGCTGAAAACTTAGAAATGGCCAATGCGTTCTACGCGCCAATTAGCGAGACCTATCAAGGAATGGCACGCGGTGTCGAAATTATGCAGGACGAGTCTCAACAGTGTATGCGGCTGAAATCTGCATTTCAGGCAGACTTTAACGCCTTCTTAAACGAGCAGTTATAGGCAACAACGAAAAGGCGTTTACCCAGCGCTTTTTGTCCTAAAGTTATAATTGAAAGAGCGTCCACTAGGCGCTCTTTTTTTGTGCATAAAACTGTAACATGCACCACGGCGAGTCACTAAAATATTTCAAAGCTGAAACATTTACGCATTGTGACAAATCAACTTTCCCTGTACCAAAGTTCAGCAGAGTTAATCAATAAGTAAGTTTATTTTAAACGTCTAAGTTTCTGATTTTTAACGTTTGTGACGTTTATATTATTATTTTTATTAAGTGCTTGCTGTATATACGTATGTATAAGAATTTATACCTTCCTTATACAAAAAAGCGGAAAGCAAAATGATTCATGAGGGTAACACACAAAAGTATAAGCTGAGGAAATCAGCTAAGGTAGTCAACGCGTTGTTGGCGGGCGCATTGTCGTTAGGCGTTGTTTCTATTAATGCCTCTGCAGATACAGTATGGCAAGAGGACTTCGAAGCAAATGAACTGCAAGGCAAGGGCGCAACTGGCTCAGACCCAGCGGGAGCAATTGTTGATCTTGAAGGTGTTGATCGTTGGTCAGTAGACGTGTCAGCGAGTGAGCTAAGTGCCACTTCAGACTGGTTCCGTGTTGAAAGCGGCGCAATGCAAGCACGTGATACTGACGGTGAAGTAGTCTGGTTGAGCGAGTCTATCGATATATCTGGTGCCGGTGATATCACCATAAATGCCGTGCTTTCTCAAAGTGGAAATTTTGAGTCGACAGACTACATCGATGTATTTTACTCATTAGATGGTGGCGCATTCGAGCTTATTACGCTTTCAGAAGGGGCAACGAATACGGTACAGGAAGACTTTGGTTCTGCAACACTGACCGAAACGATAGGTAGCGGAAGCACTTTAGAACTGAAAGTAGCCATGGCTAACAACTCGGGTACCGAATATCTCAATTTAGACAGTATTTCAGTAAGTGGAAATGGAACTACCGATGGTGGGGATACTGGCGGTAACCCTGACGACGGTGGTGAATCTTCAAATGAACTTCTTTTCTTAAGTGGTACTTGTTTTAACTGCCCTGATTTGGAAGCAGTTAACCTAGCCAGCGACTTTGTTGCATCTGACTATTACGCAGCTCTCGACACAGCTATTGCAAACGGTGAAAGTGCGCAAACGTTAAAAGACACGGCGCATAACATCATTGAAAATGGTCATCGTACGCTTTCTTACTCTGAAGTGTGGACAGCACTCACTTACACTGATGAAGATCCTGCTAACACCGATAACGTTATCTTGTTCTACAAAGGCATATCACAAGGCAAGTTTACCAATGGTAGCGGTAGTCAAAGCACCAACCCAGACAATTGGAATCGCGAACATGTTTGGGCTAAGAGCCATGGTTTTCCTAGCTCAAGCCTAACGGCATACAGCGATATTCTGCACCTGCGTCCTACCGATATTTCTGTAAATAGCTCGCGCGGCAACTTAGATTTTGATTTTAGTGATAGCGTGCTTTCTGAAGCTCCGTTAAACCGAGTTGATGGTGACTCTTTTGAGCCTCGTGACGCAGTAAAAGGTGATGTAGCACGCTCAATGCTATACATGGACGTGCGTTACGATGGCAATACAGCTGGTGATACCGAAGACGACTTAGTGTTAGTAAATCGCCTTACCTCTACTAGCGAAGCCGCGTTTGGTAAGCTTTGCGTATTGCTTCAATGGCATGAAAGTGATCCAGTGGATGATTTCGAACGTCGTCGTAACGAGCGCGTTTATGAATTCCAAGGAAACCGAAATCCGTTTATTGACAAACCTGAACTTGCTTCACTTATCTTCAACGAGAGTTGTGATGGTACAGGTGGTGATACTGGCGGTGACACGGGTGGCGATACTGGCGGTGACACGGGTGGTGATGCCGGCGGCGACACAGGTGGTGATACCGGCGGTGACACAACACCTTCTACCAGCAGTATTTACATTTCAGAATACATCGAAGGTGGCGGTTTCAATAAAGGTATAGAGCTTTTCAATAGCTCGACACAACCGGTAAGTCTAGCGGGTTATGAGTTAGTTTTACTCTCCAATGGTGAGACCGCAGATGCTGACCGTAAAGTGTTAGCACTTGAAGGCACAATCCCAGCAGGTGGCGTAGCAACATTCGCTCACGGAAGTGCAGATGCACTGTTAACTGCCGGCTCAACGATTAGCAGCTTCGTGATTAATTTCAATGGCGATGACTACATTGAGCTCGTCGCTAACGGTCAGGTTGTTGATGCTCTAGGTACGTACGGCGTTAAAACTAACTGGGGTAAAGACGTTACTTTGGTACGCAAGAGTTCAGTAACAGCAGGTAATCCTAACCGCAACCCAGCGTTTACCCTTGAAGAATGGGATAGCCTACCAAAAGATACGCTTAACAATTTTGGTTCGCACAATGGATCTGTTAGCGAGCCTACGGATCCAACTGACCCGACCGACCCAACTGATCCTACAGACCCAGTTGGTGAAGTAGTCTTAATTAGCGCTATTCAAGGTGAAGGCGATACCTCGCCACTTACAGGCAATGACGTTGTTATTGAGGCAGTAGTGACTAAAGTTGTGCCGGAAATGAACGGATTCTTTATTCAAGAAGAAGCCGCCGACTCTGATGGCAATGCTGCGACGTCTGAAGGTGTATTTGCCTACTCGACAACCTTCACTGAATACCCATCTGTTGGTGATGCTGTGCGTGTTAGCGGTGCAGTGGCTGAATACAATGGCATTACAGAAATTGTACTAAGCGCCAATGCTGAAACGCTAGGTGCAGGTGCTGATATACTAACGACAAGCATTGAAATGCCATTTGACGAGAGTGTTAACCTAGAGTCACTTGAAGGTATGCAGGTTCAATTCCAGCAAACTTTGAACGTGACAGACGTTTACAATCTTGGTCGATATGGGCAATTCAACGTGTCATCAGGCCGCCTGATGATCCCTACAAACCAATATGCCGCGGGTTCAAGTGAAGCTATTGCCTTGGCTGAAGCGAATGCACGCAACACATTGTTGGTTGATGATGGCTCAAGCGCACAAAATGCTGACGATATTCCTTTCCCAGTTGGAGGTTTATCTCATGCGAATCCTCTGCGTTTAGGCGACAGTGTAGAAGGCCTGGAAGGTGTAATGCACTACGCATTTGGTGCTTATAACTTAATTCCAGTTGGCGCTCTTCAAACTGTACGCACAAACCCAAGAACAGATGTGCCCCAGTTAGACGTACAAGGCGATGTCAAAGTGGCTAGCTTTAACGTGCTTAACTACTTTAATGGTCCGAACTTCCCTACCTCTCGTGGTGCAGACTCAGAAGATGAATTTGCCCGCCAGCAAGCGAAGACAGTAGCAGCCATCGTTGCGATGGACGCAGATGTACTTGGCTTAGTAGAAATCGAAAACGATGGATACGGGAGTGATTCTGCCATTGCTTCTCTTGTAAATAGCGTAAATGCTGAACTTGGTAGTGACGTGTATAGCTATGTAGCACTTGAATCATTACTTGGTGGTGATGAAATTGCGGTAGGTATTATTTATAAGCCTGCAACGGTCACACCACAAGGCGCAGCGGTTACTTCCTCTGAAGCTCCTTTTGACTACGGTAACCGCCAGCCGCTGTTACAAACCTTTAGCGTAAATAGTAACAGCGAAGCGTTTACGCTCGCGGTAAATCATTTCAAATCAAAAGGAAGCTGTGGCAGTGCAACAGGTAATGATGCTGATTTAGGTGATGGACAAGGCTGCTGGAACGAGCTACGTACCCAAGCTGCGTTAGGGCTGACAGCGCTTGTGCAAAACAGTGAAGGTTTGTCTGACCGAGTTATCGTAATGGGTGACCTAAATGCTTATGCGAAAGAAGATCCAATTCTTGCTCTCGAAGACGCCGGTTACAGCAACTTGGTGAACCTCTTCCACGGCGAAAGTGCTTATTCTTATAGCTTCGGCGGCGAAATGGGTTACTTAGACCACGCGCTATCAAGCTCAACTTTGACTGAGTATGTGGCAGACGCAACGGTTTGGCATATCAATGCTGATGAGCCTCGTGTCTTCGACTACAACGTTGAATATAAGTCAGAAACACAGCTTTCTAGCTATTACGGAGCTGATGCTTATCGTTCGTCAGATCACGATCCAGTAATTGTTGTGCTGGATTTCCCTGAAACGAGTGAGCCGGAGCCAGTAATTGGTGATTTTGATGGCGATAGTGACATAGACAACACCGATATTGTGGCGTTCTACACCTTGCTTCTGCAACGTCAAGCGACGGTTGAAGAGCACGACTTTAACAATGACGGCAGATTAAATATCTACGATTTATACGCGTTAATGTCTATGTGTACACGTACCGCATGTGCAGTTCAGTAGTTGGAAAGAAAATGAAAAAAATTATTTTAATGGTATTGGCAATTGCTACTTTTAATGCAAATGCCGCAATAATTGAAATCTCTACGGATAAATCAATTTATCAAGTAGGAGAAACTATCACGGCGACGGTAAGCTTTTCTAATGAAGATGCTTTTTTAGGTATCGTACCGTTTCCTCAACCGTTTGATGTATATAACACGACAATTGGTTTTAACGATTCGCTCTTGAGTTTTATTGGCGCTTCTACGTTAAATCCTTTTGGCTCAGTTAGCAGCTTGGGGAACCCAGTGTTAGAGATGTTTCTACCTCCTTTTCTACCGGGGGGAATTTTAGAGATAGGTTCACTAGCTTACTTGGAACAAATTGATTTGTTCTATCAACTGCAGACACCAGTGATTGGTTTATACACCGTGCAATTTATCGCACAGTCTGTTGGTGACATTACAATTGATGGGTTGTCAGGTTCTTACATTTTTCAAGGCTCTCAAGGGGGGCAGCTGACGCCTATACAAGTGAGTAGCGCAAGTTTCAGTATTGCAGAAGTACCTGCACCAGGTACCTTCGCGCTTTCGCTTCTGGCTTTAGGTGGTATGTTTTTCGCTCGCAAACGTGTGAAGTCATAAACCTTAATGGCTAAAAGTTTAAGCCCAGCCACGTGCTGGGCTTTTTTATTTCTATTGCTATTTACATACGGCTTTAAATAAACCACACTGAATAAAAATACAATAAGTG
>Ga0208817_100261_pt1 | contig 18567 bp, 16 predicted proteins | sample Virmet3819_2500_FD_185741 | JGI IMG/M metagenome (GOLD analysis project Ga0208817, IMG submission 185741) | Marine viral communities from the Southern Atlantic ocean transect to study dissolved organic matter and carbon cycling - metaG... | ecosystem: Environmental > Aquatic > Marine > Oceanic ... | reverse complement strand
TTCGATGAGTGTTTGGTGCAGGATGAAGAATCTAAAATCGATATCCTAACCGCCGGAACTATCCCATCAAACCCACAAGAGCTATTAGCCGACAAGGGGTTTGGCGAGCTTATCGAACAGCTCAAAATGCAATACAAATATGTTGTTGTTGATACAGCTCCTACTCAAGCGGTCAGTGACTCTATGGTGATTGCTAACTCATGTGATTCTGTGATTTATGTGGTTCGTGCGGACAGCACGAGCGAGAAGATTATCAAAAATGGTGTTTCACGATTTTTACAGGTGGGGCATAGACTTGATGGGATTGTTTTAAATCAGGTTAACTTGAAAAAGTCTGACGCTGCCCAAAAGTACGCTGGGTTTTATGATCAATATGGATATAATTCTAGAGACGGAATGAGTGAATAGGGTATGAACAATAGTGGGACTATTGTAAAAGGAAACTCTAGGCTGGAGTGGATTGATTCACTCAAGGGGATAAGTATACTGCTAGTTGTGTACTACCACTGCATTATATTACCTTATTCTGATCCTTTTAAGAGCGGTCTTTTTTCTGAAACGATATTCGATTCTTTAAATTATTTTGTCGCATACAATTTGGCACCGCTTAGAATGCCGCTTTTTTTTATGATTTCTGGTTTTCTTGTTTCGAGTTCAGTTAATCGTAAAAGCTGGGGAGAAGTAGCTGAAAAGCGTGTATTTGTTCTGTTATATGTATTCATTCTCTGGAGCATTTTTCAGAATTTATCTATTCAACTGCTAGGGTCTACATCTACCCAAGATGGACTTAATAATTCTATCTATGCTAAAAGTGTAACTGATTTCATAAAGCTAGTAGTTTTAGGATCGAACAGCTTGTGGTATTTATACGCATTAGTAGTATATTTTTCAGTTACAAAGTTGTTGTCTAACCATAGACATCTACTTTTGCTACTTTCTGCTTGTCTCAGTATGAGCTTAATGAAGTTTAAGCTTCAATTCCCTTACAAAAGTATGGCGTACTGCTACTTCTTCTTTGTCTTAGGTGTCTTTTACGGTAGCAGTTTTTTCTCTTATGTAAACTACTTAAGTGTCAAGAGAGGAGTAATAACTGTTGTCGTTGGTTTGCTCACCATTGTTGCAATGAAGGTTGTAAATATTGAGATAAATATCGTCAAAAGTCTCATTTTTATCTTTGTATTTACTTTTACCGTGATGGTCTTGTTTAAATACGGGATGAAACTAAAGGCTCTTAGCTTCATGGGGAAAAGGACACTGCCTATATATATCATACACAGACCGGTTTTAGAGGTGGCTTTAGTTTGGTTGACCCCGTTAGTTGTAAACTCAAGGTTGTTTTTGGAAAATGATCACATCTTATACTCTTTCTTCTACCCATTGATTAGTACTAGTTTTTGTGTTTTTGTTCCTCTCATCGTGTATAAATACACATCTCGAGGTTTTGGTAATTATCTCTTTTCATACAAACGTTAAGAACCTTTAGATATTGTGATAGATTTACATAGTCATATATTGCCTGGCATCGACGACGGTGCCAGGTCTCTAGATATTGCCTTAGAAATGGCTCAACAAGCCGTTGACTGTGGTATCAGCCGTATGGTTTGCACGCCGCATATACACAAAGGCTACTTCGACAATTCTCTCTGCACAATTAAACCTGTTTTTGACGAGCTTGTGACTGCTGTGCAGGCAGCTGAAATTCCGCTCGCTCTTTCCTACGCGGCGGAAGTAAGAGTAAATGAGCTTATTCCCATATGGTATAAACAGGGCGAATTACCTTTTATTGGTGAGCTAAACGGCAAGAAAATCCTATTGCTTGAAATGCCTCATAGCCACGTTCCCCAAGGGCTTGAAAGTTTAATAAAATGGCTCTTACGCAACAACGTGCAGCCCCTTATTGCACATCCTGAGCGCAACAGAGAGTTGCTGGCTGAGCCAGCCAAGTTTAGCTGGCTTCAGCGACAAGGTTGTTTATTTCAAGTTACGGCAGGCGCACTTACGGGGCGTTTTGGCGACAACGTCGCGCAATTTGCGTTAAGTTTAATGCATCGCAGAGCCTTTCATGTTGTCGCTTCAGATACCCACGACCCGATTCGACGCCCTAACGATATGAAAGGGGCCTTTGATGTGGTTTCCGATTTTGATACAGCTTTGGCTGAGGAAGTTTTCCTGAAAAGACCCTCGGAAATATTGGGTATTCCGCCTGAGAAAGATGCCTAATGACGCTTCTAAACATTGCTAAGTTTCAACACAAGGCGAGTATGGATGCTTGGCTTAAGTGGATCATTGCACTCATAGGGTTATGGAGCTTTGTATGGAGTGTACAGCTTTTTATCGCCGGCAATGCCTACTATAGCGTTAAGAATAGCATTGATGTATGGCAGAGAAAGCCAGAATTAGTGAATGCATTAAAGGTGGATCGTGCTCTTGGTAAAATAGAGATTGCGCTTAGCTATTTCCCTAAAAATGCACTTTATTACCAAATGCAGGGTCAGTTATATGAATGGAAGGCGTTCAGCGTAGAGGATGAAGCTGTGCCTAGCGACGTTCAAACAGTTCCTTCTAATTCGCCTGAAAATTTGAATCAAGCGTTTGTCGCCTACAAAAAGAGCCTTGAGCTTCGACCTAATTGGAGCGGGAGTTGGATAGGATTAGCCTCTGTTAAGTGGAAGCGGCGAGAGTTAGACAGCGCCTTTTACGCCTATTTGGCAAGAGCGGTTGAGTTGGGTCCACAGGATGCGATTGTGCATAAATTTGTCGTAGCGTATGGGTTAGACATGTTTGTCGCACGTTCATTACATTACGTAGAGGTAAAAGACTTACTAAAACGCCACTTAGATGCAGGGATTCGAAACCCGCTAAGCAGAAGCTTTGTTTTACAAGCGATTCAGCAGCATAACGTGACCGAGACAGTATGTCGGTGGTTGAATGACTCAAGCTATCCTGTTAGAAAGCGTATACCTAACTGTGTAACGTATAATTAGTGCCCTGCGCAATTAACTCTTTCCTTTCAACCAATCCCAAAGCCCCAATGAGAACCCTTCGAATAGATTTATTCCTAGCCAGCTTTTAAGAATATACAGCAGCACTAAGCCTAACCCCAAGGACACGCTGAAAAACAGCACAACGCTTGTAGCCATAGCAATTCTACCAATCCGACTTTCTGTTCGAGATAAGTCTCGTTTATCTTTTCCTGCTAATAGAACGAAATAGTAGCGGCTTCTTAATATACCGATTGTACCGCGAACATCTATCTTGTGATTCCCCCAACGCCTTCCAGACAGCGCGATATTCAAATGAGATAATTGTTCTTCAGAGAATGAGTCTGCTACTTTTTTTGGCATGCGTTCAAGCATGTGCTGAACGTTAGGCTCTTCTCTAACTGGGCGTTTAATTTTTAAAACCACATAAGATCCTTTTAAAGGAGATAAGATAAAAACACGCTAGTAAACATGCAACTTTTGCTATTTACGTGGTTGCCTTCCCATCGAAATATCTCTACTAAGCGTGCCTAATGCTAGAAGAACTACAAATATAGCCGTATTTGCCGGGGCTTGTAGGGGAAAATCCACACTACTGTGTAATGCCATACCTATGATAGCCATGACACTTGCAAAGGCGGTACCTCTGGGCAATGGATGGCGTCTGTGTCTAATGGCGCTTAGGGCATTCTTAGAGCACAACAGTACCAGCAACGCTAGAAGTGAAGCACCAACGATGCCGAACTCAATACTGAATTGAAGGTACTCGTTGTGAGCATGGTCGTAAAAGTGCTGAATACTCTCACTCTGAACTTGGGGATAAATGGTATAAAAAGTACCGCCGCCTGTACCAATCAGCCCATATTTGCTTAGTAGAGGGAGTGCATCGAGGACTACTTCGTCCCGACTTTCCTGTGCTAGGTTGGTTTGCTCCAAACGCTGTTGCACTTGTTTAAGACCAAAAAGGCTACTCACCAACAAAATATCAATGATCAACATACTAACGAAAAGAGTGATATAGCTTTTTTGACGAGGCTTGAAATAAATCAATCCGAGGGTAGCTGTTACTGTCATGGCGATAAAGAATGCGCTGTTTCCCATTCGCGAGCGAGACATAACCAAGGCAATCACCATGATAATAATGCCTATGCGAAACAGCACCCCGTTGCTGAGCCAAAACTGTACAAGCCTTCGGAGTTTCTCACGTTTACTGGTGTCAGCATCTAAGTGTAAACGTGCAATTAAATACCCAATGGCTGCACTTAAGCAAAGCATCAAAAAATTAGCGTAATGATTTTTGTAGATAAAGCTACCTGTTGCGATATGTGATACAGGCTCTTTGAACACCAAGCTATACTTTAAGCCTGACATGACTTCCAGTGAGCCATAAATAGCTTGAAAAACACCTGCGGCACTAATAACAATAAGTGTGTACCTTAAGCGCTCGGCCGAGTTTATGAGGGTTAGCGCGATAAAAAATAAAAAACAATAAGCAAGGGACTTAAAAAAGGTGACATCGCTTTGACCGACGTCAAAGCTTAAAGATAGCCACATTGAAGTAACATTCTCTTGAAAACCTAATCCATTGCCCAGAAGGTGACTGACACGCTCCGGCCGAATTACTTCGACAAGCGAAAGGGGGAGGGGGACAATATTGATAAGCTGCCACCCAAGAAAAGCGAGCCATAAAATAACGAACAGCTTGTATCTTGTATAAAGCTGAGATAGCAATGAAACTCTGATAATCACTAACATTCCGCCAATAAAAAATACTGACATTTGCATCAGTGCCCATGCCCACGGACGGTTTGCACCCAAAGACAGCGGAAGCCAGAACAGAGTAAATAAAAGAAAACCGAAAAGAAACTTTTCGGTTTTCAGAACGTTAACCATAAAAAACTACAATATAAATAGTTAAAGCTTAAGCAGTTATAAGTTGGCTAGTTGGCCGAGATTGTTGTGTCACCACCACCGGCACCCGCTGCACCCGTACCGACACCAAGAGGAGAAAATGTATTTCCGGTTCCACCCGCTGCTGTCGCCGTAAGTGTGCTTGGGTCTATTCCAGCATTAATGACGGCCAACAATGCATCCTCTTCACTTATTACCTGCATTTGCAGAGCAATGTTATAAACTTCACTGGCGCTATCAGGGAACATCAGAATAGTAATAGTAACGACTTGAGGTGCTTGATCGGGAAGTTGCGCAAACCCGGCTATTGCTAATTCAAATCCTGAAGCATTGTCGTTAAGTAAACCTACTAGAGACTCGAACACTTTCTGGTTTTCGGCAAGATAGGCAGTGCCTGAAGCATCAAAATAAAGAGCTTCATCAATTACTTTTTCGCTTACTTGGTTAGATGCGCCCTGAATGTCCGTACCTTTTTCAAGTTCAGTAACCAGCAAGTTTCTTACTTGAATGCCAGGAACGGTACCTTCTTGCGCTGACGACAATGGAGAAAGTGCAAACAGTACAACAAAAAACAAAGATAAAAAAACGTTGCTACGCATAGCTTATCCTTTTATTCATAAACTTGAGCCAGCTTCTTGCTAGCACCACTTGGTAATATTGTACAACAAGTAAACTGGCTAGGTCTTCACTTTGTTATACGACTTTTCGATAAGGTTTTTAATGTTGCCAAAGCGTAGGCTTGGCAAAATAAAATCCCTGCTGATAAGCCACGTCCAGTTGAGTTAGAGCCACAGACTCTTCTTCATTTTCAACTAGCTCAGCAATAACGTTAATTCCTAACCCGCGTGCTATGCTTAACAAGCTACTTACAAACAACTGATTGTCTTTGTCGCTTTGGATATCTTTTGTAAGTTTTCCAGAAATTTTTACGAAATGAGGCTGAAGTGCTCTTAACCCTGCAAGTGATGCAAGATTTTCTCCAAAGTGTTCAATTGTTACGCGACATCCCAACTCCATCAGAGTTTTACAAAAAGAGATAGCGTCATCTTTATAATGAATAAGCGCAGCGTCCTCGAATTCAAACACCAACTTAGTGCAAAGTGCGATATTTTGGTTCAGTTGTGACACCAACCAAGACCTAAAATCAGCACTCGCCAATGATGCGTTTGCAATATTAATGGCTACATCGCATTTGGTTTGGGAAAGCTTTCTTAGAACAAGGGTCACTACCAATTTGTCAACTTCTGGGATCAGGTTCAAACGTTCTGACGCCGGTATGAGTTGAGACATGGGTATAATACTGCCACTTTCCTTGTCTTTAAAGCGAGCAAAAGCTTCAAAGTAGGATGGGGTATTTGTTTCACTGCTCATAATGGGCTGGATGAGAATATCTGCGTTTTGTTGCTCCAAGATAATATTTAACCGCTCTCGCCAAGCTGTATTGCTATGAATATGAGAAAGTTCTGAGGCAAATTGCCATCCGCTGGCTTGTTTAGTTGCCGCCATAAGCGCACTGTCAGCATTTTCCATAATTTCGGAAAATGATTGCTCATCGCTAAATCGTGTCACACCCATCCAAACTGAGCGGTTACCGTCTTTCAAAGGGTTGCTGAGAGCTAGGGTTTCACTGAGTCTCCCAATTCGGTCGGCACATTCTCTTTTAGATACTGCTTCAGTAACTAGCGCAAAGTCGGCGCCAGATAGTCTAAATAAATGCGTCGTTTCTGCCGATTCGTGAGTAAATTGCTTGAGAATGTTGGCTATGGAGGTAACGTAGCTATCGCCTTCTTGGGCGCCAAGAGATGTGTTAATTGCGTTGAGATGGGCCAACCGAACAATCACCAAATAGCCTTCAATTGAGTGGGCTGTAGAGCTCAATAGAGCGTTCATATGACGGGTAAATGCGCCTCTATTTTGAACCCCCGTCAGGCTGTCTTCGTACGCTTGAGCTTTAAAATGCTCTGCTTTTTGAGTGAGTTCCTTAAACATACCCTCTACAGAAGAGGATAACTTATTCACTGCTTGAGTGATAAACGTAAGCTCTTGCGTAAACGGCTTGTAGTTTATTTGAGAGAACTTTTGGTTTTGAATGTCGTTAATCTTGTGAACCACAATTCTCAGTGGCTTTGTAATAGTAGTAATAATGAAAAGTAACGCAATGTACGCTACAACAAATGCGGCGAAAAACATAAAAGCACTTTGCTTGACGCTTTCATAAAGCGTTTCGTTTGCAAGCCCGGGATGGCTTTGAACTGTCAGTTCTCCAGCAAGGGTCCAGCCATCATTTAATTCTGTACGTTGAACAGGTGGAGTGACTTCGACTAGGTTAGTGAACCACGTAGGCACTGAATCTTGAGTATGTGGGTTTTGGCGTTCAATAAGTAAGTTGCCTTCCATGTCAGTGACAGTAATGTACTGATAGAACCCTCTGTCGAATATGGCATTTACCATAGTTTCTGCAACAATTATTCCGTTGGGCTCGCCAATATAAGGCGTTATAGAAAGCCCTAGCGACGTTGCCGTATCTTGTGCGTGAGTCGCCAATTGCTCATTCACATACTCGCGAGTTAGCTTAACATTTATTATGAAAGAGCCAGCAAACACTAAGACCAGAAATATGGCCAAGCTCGTACTTAATTGGGTAGATAGTCTCATTATTTTTCTTTATCTCCGTACATTACGCGCTCTAGTCGCTCTACCATGTCGTCCCACATTTTCATCGGGCCACTTCCTCTCAATTTGCGGCCCGTACCCATTGCTTTTGCTGCCCACAATCCATTACCGTTAAAACTGTAGATAGGGGACAAGTCTCTACGTTTATTTGCAGGTAAAATTTGTCTATTAATATTGTCTAAAACCAACGGTATTGAGGTGGGCGTTTTGTAATAAGCTAACACCATATGTGGTTGGCGCAATTCTAACGCCGTAACATACATAAGCCTTAGCTGACTTTCGGGTACCCCAAGTTCAATCAGTGAAAAATATTTCGCAATGGTATAATCTTCACAGTCACCGGCGCCGGTGGCTATAAACTCTATTGGTGTGGCCCAGTAATCTTTCTCATTCCAGTGAACTAGATCATCCACAAAATCAAAGCGGTTAAAAAAACGGTTGATAGAATAGAGTTTTTCATCAATCGCTTCATGCTGTAATTCATCGATCAATTGTCGCCAATCTGCAACATCTTCAGCGGCATCGCTGCCATACACCATATCAATTCGCTGATAAACCTGCTCAGTAAAGACCGTCTTTTGCTGGGCAACACCAGAGGTAAGAAAGCAGGCGAAAAATCCTAAAACGGCGCCAACACGTGCAGCAGTAGTTAAACTGCTTGGAGTGGCTGAGCTTTGTGTTCGCGTGCCGTAGCGTTCTTTTTGGTGCAAACCGTGGGTACTTAAATGCAATAGATTAAGGTGAGTGTAAAAAATGTTTCACTACAACGGTGTACGCTGACTCACCTGTGATTAGGTTAATGATGGCAAACTTGGTGATAACTTAAAAGGTTTTTGCTCAACTGAATTATCTTTTACTCAAAAGTGATCATAATTGGCATAATTCATGTTTCTTAATTACAAGGTGTATTTACACAATCCCCTAATAAGTCTCTATAATTTTGAGCCTTTGATTCAATTTAAAGGGTAGCAAGCGTGTACGGGTATTGATAACCCCTTATACTATTGCAAATGTTTGTAGCTTTATTACAACGAAAAGGAACTTTCATGAAGTACTCAGCGCGTCCAGCGGTGTTTATTATAAATTCACTTGAAGGCGGTGGCGCTGAACGCGTTATGGTTAAGCTATTAACCATAATGGAACCTTATTTCAATGAAAGAAAGACGCCCGTTCATCTCATCCTTTTAGATGACCTCCCTGAGTCTCATCAATGCCCCGTGTACGTCAACAAGACGGTCCTGAATTCACAGGGCAGCCTAATTAAGGGCTATCAACAATTAAAACCAGTATTGCAAAAGCTCAACCCAGAATATGTGTTTAGTTTCCTCACGCGCAGCAACTTCCTAAATGTCTCACTTTCCAGGCGGATGGGTTTTAAATCCATAATCAGTGAACGGGTCCACACTACTAGTCACCTTTCAGGCGGGTTAAAAGACACCGTAAGTAGGCTGCTTGTTAGGTTGCTTTACAATAAGGCCGATAGTGTAGTTGCTGTGTCTGAAGGAGTAAAAGCCGACTTAATTCAAAATTATGCGGTGCCGGAATCTAAAATCGCTGTGTTATATAACCCCTATGATATTGAGCAATTGAGGGGGCAGGCAGCGGAAGGTGTTTCAGATTTACCATCAACGCCCTATGTCATCAGTGTTGGACGATTAGTAAAAAACAAAAATTTCTCACTTTTGATTAATGCGTATGCAAAGGCGAATATTTCAGAAGACCTAGTTATTCTAGGCGTAGGTGATGAAGAATTATTGCTTAAAGAACTGGCAAACGAACTCGGCGTGGGTAACAAAGTTCATTTCCTCGGATTTAAATCGAATCCATATCCTTACGTGAAAAGCGCTGAATATTTTATTAGCACATCGAATGCTGAAGGGTTTCCAAACGCTATTGTAGAAGCAATGTGTTTAGAGAAAGCGGTAGTCGCTACTAATTGTGAATCGGGGCCTGCTGAAATTATAGCTGAAAAGTATCCTTATCATGTGTCTGGTGCGAGCCAAGAAAAAAACGGTATCCTATGCGAATTGAAAAACATAAATGGTGTGTGCAGCGCGTTAAAACTGTTTGAAGACAAGAGCGTACGCATCTCATATGCAATGAAGAGTAAGGTCTGTGCGCAGCAATTCTCTTACCATGCCTTCCAAGAAAAGGTGATTGCGATAATCGATAAGGTTTGTAAATAAGCATGTTCGAAGGGTTAAAAGTTGTTGTTGGCCTGATCAGTTTCATTATGGTGTATCGCACTATAACTGGGAACTGTAACAAATACTTAGCGTTCGCCATTTGCGCGATCTGGCTTAGGTTTTTTTTAGCAGCATTTCATACTATTACGTACCCTTCACTGGTTGCGGGTTTTTCCATTAATGCTTTAAGCAGCATTAGCATTGCTGCTTTGGGCCTATTCTTTCTCCCGCTCAAAGTGTTTGCGCTCAGAAAGTTGGCACCTTTCTATTTTTTATTTTTGACAATATTTGTCAGTGGATTCATTAATTTAAAGATACCGGGCACCATTAATGTCTTGGTAAAATGGTGTTATTTTCTTGTTTTAGCGGGCGCAATATTTCTTTCTGTAAGAGTCCAAGGTCACAGTGAGACGTTTAAGAAGTTATTAGTTTGTTTCTTTATGCCGGTTACTTTACAAGTTTTGTCTATCGCCCTTGGTGAAGTTAAGGCGACAGAAAACGACGGCTCAGCCAGTTATATCGGAGGCTATAACCATGAGGCCGCGTTTTCGATGATCATTGTGAGCTTCATATTTGTGTTAGGCTTAACAGAGCGAAATGCAGTAAAGTTTCGACCAACCTTGTTCACCGTCGCAGTTTTCTTACTGATCTTGGTTAATTATCGAACTGCTGTACTCACTATCCTTCCCATAGCTGCAATATTTTACTACTCGTTGGTCGAGCAACGTCTCAAGCCTTCTCAAAAAGCGCCTGTTTTGACTATAGTTTCCATGCTGCTCATTTTCGTATTTGTCGCCATTTCTTTTACTTTAAGAGAAAGGTTTGCGGATGTAGGTACGTTAGCTTCTAACCTGGATTTGATATTTAAATCACCGATTTATTTCAGTGAAGCAGAAAAAGATATCATGTCTTCTAGAGTTTATCTGTGGAGTCAGTACATCAACGCACTTACCAATTCAGACTTGCTTCGACAAATGATTGGCTTTGGCCCTGACTCTTGGAAAGGTGTATTTAAGCATTATGCACACAATACCTACGTTTCTTACTTCTATGAGTATGGTTACATTGGCCTAATGTCTTTTCTTTTACTCTGTCTATATGCGCTGTTTGTAACCGCAAACGTATCAGACAAGCGGTTGGCAAAAATTTTACCTTTATCCCTAATTGGCTTTTTGACAATGAATTTAGCAACTATGCCTTTATGGAACATAGAGGGGTTAATCTTTTTTGCAATCCTGATTGGGGTGTCTTTAGGGAATACAAAGCCTTCGAAAACCCACTTAAGCTTTAGAACTCAGCTAGCACTTTTAACGACAAGGGATTAGTTTTATGAAGATTTGTGCAATTGGCCTTCGCGGTATTCCGGATGTTATGGGGGGAATAGAGTCCCATTGCCAACAACTGTATCCCAAAATGGTGCAGCAAGGGGTACAGGTTACTGTGCTTGCTCGCTCCCCTTATGTGAATCAAAAGCGCTACAATTTTGAAGGTGTTGAAGTGATTAGCGTTTGGGCGCTTCGGCACAAATTATTAGAAACGTTCCTTCATACGTTCATTGCAATTATCTACGCAAGATTGTTCGTAAAACCTGATATCGTGCATTTACACGCAATTGGGCCTGCACTTTTTACACCTTTGGCTCGACTACTTGGTATGAAAGTCATGGTTACCCATCATGGTGCAGACTACGATCGACAGAAATGGAGCACTTTCGCTAAAAAAGTACTTAGATTTGGCGAGAAAATGGGGATTGTATTTGGGAATAAAATATTGATTGTTGGACGTACACTGACAAAACAGCTTAAAACTCAATACCCTCGAGACTCTGAAAAAATTGAATACGTTCCCAACGGCATGCAACCCAAATTTGTAGAGAGTATTTCTGACTCATTCATACCTGCTGATCTTAAACTGCAGCCATTCAATTATGTTTTAGCCGTTGGACGCTTAGTTCCAGAAAAAGGTTTTGACGACTTAATTAGAGCTTACAAGTCCTCGGAAATAAGTGAACCCCTAGTAATTGTGGGTGATGCCGACCACAAAGATGAATATGCCTCCTTATTACTTAGTAAAAAGTCAGATAAGGTAATTTTTGCAGGTCGAAGAACTGGAAATCAATTACATGCACTTTTTAAATACGCGAAAGTTTTCGTATTGCCCTCTTACCATGAGGGATTGCCTATTGTAGCCCTAGAAGCAATTAGCGCTGGAACACCTGTTTTGCTAAGTGACATTTCTCCCAATATGGATATTGAGGCAAAGAGCGATAGCTATTTTCCGGTGGGCGATGTTAATGCACTAGCGCTCAAGCTCGCCTCGTTAGAAAAGTTAGATTTGAAGTTGGAACAAGAGAGCTTTTTAGAGCGTTTTGATTGGGTAAATATCGCCAAAATAACTCATTACTTTGCGAAGGACGTGATGAAATAAATTAACATTTCATTAGTTTTTCCAATCTAAATATCAATGTTTTCACGAATTAAAGTGGAAAGTCGAGAGGCAATTGTGTCAAGACCAGTTATCAGTGTAATCATTCCCGTCTACAACGACGAGAAACGCATCTTAGAATGCGTCGATTCAATTTTCAATCAACGGACTTCTAGCTTTTCTTTAGAAGTTATAGTTGTAGACAACGGTTCAACAGACAATACATTTTCAGTAGCAAAAAATGAACTGCTTCCCAAATATGAGAACTTGAGGGTTGAACAGTGCCTGTCCCCCGGATCATACGCGGCTCGAAACCACGGCCTATCAGTCTGCAAAGGTGAATATACTGCTTTTACCGATTCGGACTGTAAAGTTTCGACTGATTGGTTAGAGCATCATTTATCTTTGATGAAAAAACAGGAAGGGGACTGCATTATTGCTGGAGAAGTAAATTTTTTTGCTGAAGCTTCTAAATCTACAGAGCAGAGCGCGTTGGACTTTGAGTCGATGTTTTCAATGAAGCAACTAGAAAATGCAAATAATGGTAAGTCCATAACCGCTAACTTTTTTTGCCGAAAACGAATATTTGACCGACACGGCCTATTTGACGCGTCATTGATGTCGGGTGGTGATGTTGAAATGAGTCAACGTGTTGTGAGAAATGGTGGAAAAGTAGTCTACTGCGCAGATGCGTATGTACTTCACCCAGCACGAAACGTTGCAGAACTCATTAAAAAGCGAAAGCGAATAGTAGGCGGAAATTGGGACTCCAGTTTAAAACTCTCTCGATTTTCTAAAAAATGTGCATTTCTAATTAGACTGTTTATGACTTTTCTAGGTAGGTCTAAGAAAGTACTTAAAAACAGAAGTTTAAGTGCCAAAAGAAAGGCCAAGCTCATAGTTTTATTGTTGAAGATAATGACTGTTAGCTATCTTGAATTGTTCAAATTGATGATGGGAAAAAGTGCAAATAGACAGTAGGTCCGTCCAATCAAGCCCGCTAAGTAATTAGCCGGTGATGAATTTTCACTGTCAAAATGCTTTTAATAAATGGAAAAATTAATTTATGAAAATCTTGATAATAGGTAATCACTCATGTGGTAACCGTGGTGACGGTGCAATTTTAAGGGGGCTCATAGAGGAGTTCGAAAGAAGTGAGCACAATATAGAATTGGATTTAGTCTCACGCTTTCCAGTTAGTTCTGAAATACTGATCGGAAGAGAGTTTTTCACTGATTGGCTTTATCGTTATAAAGAGCAAAGAAAAGGTCTTAGAGGGAAAATTGAAAACAAGCTATTTAAAAATAGAATTTTCAAACAGTTAATGGTTTCGGCAAGACATCGCAAGGCCAACACAAAATTACCGGAAGAGTTTAAACGTTATATAAAGTCTTTGGAAAAATATGATTATATTGTGCAGGTTGGAGGATCATTTTTTGTTGATTTGTATGGCTTAGGCCAGTTTTATCACGCACTTTGCGCGTTAACGGCCGATAAGCCTCTTCTTATGTTGGGCCATTCAGTTGGTCCATTTGAAAGTAATGAGTTTTGTGAAGCTGCGCAGTTGGTTTTTAGTCGGGCAAAAGTTTTTGGCTTGAGAGAGACTGTCAGCAAACTATTACTCGCAGAAAAGTTTGAACTGCCTGAGAACTATGTAAAAGGCGCTGATACTGCATGGCTGGTGGACAGTGCACCACTTTTAATTGAGAACCCTAACTTAACGGAATATGTGAATAAATCTAAAACAGTGGCTATTACGCTTAGAGAGCTTAAGCCGTTCGATAAGAGATTAGGCGTATCACAAGCTGAGTATGAAGATAGCTTCGCAAATCTTTGTTCATCTCTAATCGATATGGGTTATAACATTTTGGCGTGTTCGACTTGTACGGGTATTGAAGGCTACCAGAAAGACGACAGAATGATTGCCTTCAGAGTAGGTAAAAAAGTTAACAATCCAGAAAAGTATAAAGTGGTTATGGACGAAATAAATGATGTCGAATTGGGCTCATTATTAAGCCAGTGCGAGTTGACTATAGGGACTCGGCTACATAGTGCAATAATTTCCATGAATTTTGGTACCCCTGCATTTGCGCTCAATTACGAGCATAAATCTGAAGGTATTATGAATCAGCTTGGACTAGGCTCATTTGGCATCCCTTTATCCGAACTCATTGATGGAACATTATTAGATAAAGTCAAGGTTTGTCTTGAGAACATTGAGAGCGTCAGAGAAAAAGTAGAAAAAGCAGTGAGTGGTGAACGTGAGAGAGCTAGGAGAATGGTTTCACTATCGTTTAGGTAGTACTGTCAATAAAATTTACAGCCGATGTTTGTCTTTACTAATAAGTCTTTAAAATCAATGTATTGCAAATCTGGCTAAGAAATTGCTTGTTAAAGTAGTTGGATGTTTTTGACTCACAGTATTGTCAAAGGAAGTAGCATGAATCTTATCACTAAAATCGTTACATTAGCGTCTCTCTTAGTTGGAATGTCAAGCGCAAATGCAGCGTTCATCAACTTTAATGATCACTCTTTAAGTAAGTATAGCAATCAGTACAAAGCCGGCTCGACTAGTGTTTCAAATGCAGGAAGCACTATAACCCTTAATGGCAATTTATGGATGGACCTTGCCTATAACTCCACGATAACCAGTACATCGATACTAAAGTTTACTTTTGTTGCTACAGGGTTGAATGCTGAAATTTATGGCATTGCTTTCGACACAAATGATTCTTTTTCTGTAAATTCAATGAACCACTTTGCTTTAATCGGTGGCGAAGACGTTCTAGCGTATCCAACTGCAAATGTTTTTTCTGATTATAAAAGCGGTGACGGTGTTGTTAACTTTTCTATAAATATCGGTGAGTACTTTACAGGAGCATTTAATAGAATCGTTTTTATCCTCGACAATGATGAAAATTGGTCGGGCTCCGTGGCTTCGTTTTCGAACGTTGAGATTTGTGACAATATTCTAGTATGTCAAACTCCCTCAGCTGTACAAGCTTCAGAGCCAACAAATCTTGCATTTGCTGGACTTGCACTAATGTTTGTAGGTGCGCTTCGTCGGAGACTTAGCAAATAACGTTGGTGTTTCACAGTATAAAAAACCACTCATTTAGAGTGGTTTTTTTATGCATAGCATTAAGTAAAGCTTCATTAAACTATGTTCAACGGGAAGAGCTTTCAATCAAAGCTACTAATTCATTTGAAAGCGTAAACGAATTAAACTCTTTTTCCACCTTTTCACGGGCTTGTCTTCTAATTTCATTCAATTTATCAGTAGTCATAACTTTCTTTAAGGCTTCTGCTATCGCTTTAGGGTCTCTCTCTGGCACTAGAAAACCCGAAACATTGTCTTCAATGAGCTCTGGTATACCACTGTGATAGGTACTTACTACCGTTAAACCACTAGCCATAGCTTCCATTAAAGCAACTGGGATCCCCTCCATATCCCCCTGGCTGTCGACCACCGAAGGTAAAAGGAATATATCTGATTTATTTAGACACTCTTTTACAAACTGTGGTGGTTTAGCACCGTGAAAAGTAATTTTATCTGATAAATTTAATTTTTCGCTCAATTGAATTAAATCGTTATGAAGTTCTCCACCTCCAATGATGTTGAGATGGAAATTGTCATCTAAAAATGACATTGCTTCTATCGCGTATTTAAGCCCTTTTTTTTCAGTTGCCCTTGCAACACTCACGATCTGAACTGGCTTTTCGACTTGCTTCGTTTGAAAAGCAAATTTACTTACGTCAACACCCATACGTTGTACGATTACTGATTCACTTGTCGCACCCCAACTTTCAAGGCGTCTCTTCCAAAAATTACTTATTGGTAGGAGAAGGCTCGTACGCGATAAACTAACATACCTGTCTTTCCATAGCTTAATATTCTCATATTCGCTAATCTCATAGCCGTGGAAAACTGTCATTAAATTCCCCTCAAGCAAGCCTGATTTTAAAAAGGCGTTAGCGACCACTCCATTGTTTCCAAAATGCGCTATTATACTGTCTGCTTTAAATTGTCTTTTCCTATTTTTCCATGCTGTTACGCTAATTTCGTAGGCCAGCGTAAGTTTGCCATGCTTTAATGCGTGGAAAGCGAGTTCCATTGAGGGTTTAAGCCTCGTTTCTATCGTATTTACTAGTACGAAGAATTTTATAAGAAACAAAAGCTTAATTGGTTTTTTAGTCGATTGCGCCATGGTAGGTGCGATAAACGTTGTGCGATGCAATAATTTGTGCTTTTTCAGGGAGTCTAGGGCAACATCTTGTTTTGCCTCATAAAGGGAGAGTATTTCTACATCCACTCCAGCATCAATGAGGTTGTTAACCTGATCAATTACAAAAGTCTGTGAAAGTATTGGAAATTTCTTTACAAAAAATATGACTTTTTTCAATGAGACTATCCTTTTTTCAATCTTAGTAAGCCATCTCTTATAGAAGGAATAAATTTAAAGCAGGCATAGAAAGTTGCTATTGTTAACAGAGCAATGATTGCCTCTTTCACGAGGTATAAATCGATAGAAAGTTGTTCAAAAACTAGTTTAAGGGCAACGAGGGGAGCCGAAATTATCGTGAAGGGTATCGTCATACTTAGGAATATTCTCGTTGCCTCTACATCCAGCACTTGCCCAACGACTAACTTATTGGCAGTTGGGACTACTATTAGTTGAAAGATGATAAGTGCTATGGCGAGAGTCATCACTCCATGCGAGGACGAGAAATAAATCATGGCAATGTTAGGTAAAATGATGCCCAAGTTCCAGTAAAAATTAGCTTTCGTTTTACCTGATGAGAGTACAATAGGGCCTATTAGGTTGCTTGAAGCAACTCTAATAAACCAGAATGCAGCAAGTAGAGATAAGATAATATATTGACTAGCATATTCGTCACCTAAAAGAAACGCTGCAACAAGATCTGAAAAAATAATAATGGGGGCATAGAAAAAAGCTAAAACGAACGATTGTGCTCCCATGAAATCTAAGTAGGTTTCTTTAAGCTTGGTAATATTCTCTTGAAGTCCTGAAAAAGTAGGTAGTGCAACTTTATTAACGACTGGTTGGACAGCCATAGCAGGTCTGCTAGCGAGTTGTTTGATTACGTGATAAATACCAAGGTCATTGGCGCTGAGAGTCATAGAAAGAATCAACACGTCTAACTGCCGTCGAACAATATTCAGTGTTTGAGTGCCAAATTCGAAAATTCCATAATTGAATGCCTCTCGCACTATACTTTTTTCGAACTTCAGTGAAAAGTCTACTACTTTACTAAATAACAACATTAATCCCAAAAGCCTGAAAATATAGTAGCTTACGTAAGATGTTAAAAGACAAAATATACCCAGTTCCGTCGTATTAATAGCAATAATAAAAGACGCAAATTTAGCTGTTATTTCAACTTTGGCGACTTTGTCGTGCTCAAAGTTTTTCAACCCAATAGCTTGGTATTGAGAAGAAATAGCTGACAAAGGAAGTAGGATAGCGGCTAATTCCATAGGTCCCTCGAGGATAGGGTAGCCGAGTAATGAAGTGAGGAGGGGACCTACGAAATAGAAGAAGATAAACGCTATTGCCCCAGTAATAATAACAAGCCCAAATATTGTGTTTTTCGCCTGCTGAGAAATTTCCTTTTTATAAATGATAAAACTCGAAATACCGCCTAAAGCCATTGCTGTAAAAACTTCTATTGCGAGATTTATAATTGCAAAATAACCATAAGTCGAGGGCTCTAGGTATCTTGTAAGTATCGAGATCTGAAGAATTGTAAGCGCAATGGTGACAACAGTTGAAACAGTTGTCCATTTAGTAGCCTTAACGATTCTGCTCATTTTTATTTTCCTTTAATTAATGGCATCCATTAATACTGCTTAACGTCTTCATAAGCCATTAACATACAACTTTAACTGAAACACGTAATCATTAGGTTTGGGGAATGCTCTCCCAATTCAAAGCGTTAGAAACATTTAAGCAATTATCGTACCTTTTAAAACGCTGGATTTACGGTGTGTGAAATTACTGTCTCTACGAGCTTACATCATTTAACATTTCAAGATTATGAATTGGGAGTATTCGTTTCAACTTCAGGGTAACTGCCTTAGATGAAGCCGTTTGAGGGTCAATTTATCCCTATTACGCCAACTCTCGATGTCATCGTTATCCAAAACCAGTAAAAGGTAGTTAACCTTACCCTTGACGTACTTTCCAATGGGGAAAGTTATAACTCCTGAGCTCGCATTATAGTAATCTTCTGCTCTAACCCCCCATGCCTGAGTACCATGGAACTTTATGACTCTTGAACTATTTAAATTTGTATCAGTTTCAAACCCTATCCCTACTACTTCAGGTCTGCCTTCTACTTGGAGTTCTAATTCCAGCACAGAATTCTCT
>Ga0208817_100257_pt1 | contig 18696 bp, 16 predicted proteins | sample Virmet3819_2500_FD_185741 | JGI IMG/M metagenome (GOLD analysis project Ga0208817, IMG submission 185741) | Marine viral communities from the Southern Atlantic ocean transect to study dissolved organic matter and carbon cycling - metaG... | ecosystem: Environmental > Aquatic > Marine > Oceanic ... | reverse complement strand
AATTTAGCACGCTTGAGTCCTATTAAAGACAGTATGAAAGGTAAGCTGAAGCAGGCGGCGTGGTCTGATGAAGTCAGAGAAAAACTCTTGTTTGCTTAAATTTTATTCAAGTATGATTTTGCCCTGTCAGTAACGGGATAATAAGTGGGATACTCTATCCCTTTATAGTTTGCTACTGCTCCCCTAATGATTAAATCAATCCAATCATCGCTAAGTTCACAAGTCTTTCCTGAGAAAACACTATTGAGTTCGTCAATAACGCGTTTGAATAATACAGTAATTAATAATTTATTAGCTCCAAACTCTATTTCGTATCCGGAGCTGCCCTGATACACTTTCTCTGAAAAGCGAGGGCATAAAACATCACCGCCAGACGAATGATTTATCCAATATACGCACTTCCGTATAAACCCTTTAGCTGACTCTAAGTTGTTTATGATGTCATAATTGAGATGCACTGCTTGTTTAGCTGTTCTTGTTTTTTTATCACTGTCCGAGATTAAAGTTTCTTGTGTTCGGTATGCAAAACCACAATTTTGACAAATTCTGGTTCTTGTGATTTTAAACGAGCCAGAATTGAAGCCCTTCTCAGCACTACGCAAGCTCTCAGTCGCTAGGAATCCTGACTGCTCAATAGAATTGCATTTTTCACAGTAAAAACTATCAGTAATCCATTCAATAGGTTCAACTTCACAAGTCTTCAATTTTTTAGTTTCTCTAGCTTGACTCAATAATTGCTCTGCTTCCTCAATTATTGACGTTGGGTAAGATTCATTTAATCCTTTTTGGCTATTTATTTCGTTAAACTCTTTAATAAGAATGATCAGTTCTGCTAGTTTCTCGACGTCCTGTGTATCTTCTTTTATCTTACGAATTTTTAGACTTATATTATCTAAAGCATTCAACATCAATATTCTTCCGTGCTAATTGATTATATTTATTAAATCTACGCCTAAGATAATTGTATGGCAATGGGAATCCTTGAAAGAACGAGTATGAGCTTTTTGTTTAACACATGTTATGCTTCGTGGTGAGTCATAGCATGGAGCATATATGAGCGATATTAAACTATTCAGAACGTTACCAAGTTCAGTTGAAGAACTGACCCCGAAATCAGCTAGGCTCGAAAGAGAACTCCAAAAACAGATTGAAATCAACATGGATACTTTTCTCAGTATCCGTTTCTTAGCTACAGAGTTCTCTACATCTAACGGCGGGCGAATAGACAGCTTGGGCTTAGACGAAAATGGCTGTCCGGTAATTATTGAGTATAAACGTCATTCAAATGAGAACGTCATTAACCAAGGTTTGTTTTATCTTGATTGGTTGCTTGATCATAAAGCCGATTTTCAGTTGCTAGTAATGTCTGAATTAGGTAACGACACGGCTACTACCATTGAATGGTCTGGCGCAAGACTAATTTGCATAGCATCTGACTTCAATCGCTATGACGAGTATGCAATTAAGCAAATAGACCGAAACATTGAGTTGATGAGGTATAAATACTTCTCCGATGATTTATTGCTGCTAGAACTTGTAAATACCCAAGTTTCTTCACGGCCAATAGTAACGGCTGATAGTGACAAAATACCATCAGTTAAAAAAAATCAGGTTTATGACTGGACTCTAGAAAAGGCTAAGTCTCAATGTAGTCCTCAATTACTAACATTTTTTGATGAGATATGCTCTTACGTAGAATCGTTAAGCGATGATATTACTCGTAAAGACTTGAAGCAGTACACGGCTTACAAGCGAATCAAAAACTTTGCCTGTATAAGCATTGTTCCAAACAAAGATCCGCGCGTACTTTTATGGTTGAAATTAGACCCAGATACCGTTCAACTAGAAGATGGATTTATTAAGGATATGAGAAATATTGGGCACTGGGGCACGGGGGATTTGGAAATAGAAATAAGAAAGGTAGAGCAACTAGCGCGGGTAAAGCAATTAATCACTAAGTGTTTTGAAGAAAGTTAAACCATCTTTTAACGGTTAATAGTAATGGACATACAAGATAGCCTTCCTTTAATACTTGCTGTTGAAGGGCGTGAGTGGATTCTAAATAAAACGGGTATTGAAGCCGAAGAACTTCAAAAAATTTATAAAGGGCCGACAAACTGTTATGTCAGACAAAATAATACCAATGAAGAAAATGCAAACGTATTTACTTCCGGAAATCTTATCGGTTTCTTATCTTCCGATGACTATTCAGAGCTAAGAGAAATCCAAGCCAAAGTAGATTTCTCTCTCGAATTTATAGTGCAGACTCCGAAATGGAGTTTCATGGCCTCTCCCATTCTCATAGTTGATAGAGCCAAGCAAAAAAAGTCGAGAAAAAAATACTCAAAACCTGAGTTTAAAGATAAAAAAGCTTATCCCATAACTGAGAAGCAATTTAGTAAACAGAAGCATCCCATATCTAACCTTGCTTTCGCGGCCAAAAGAAACTTGGAGTCTTTTTTTCAAAAGAACGACAATAAAGTAGGAATCTACTGCATTTATTCGAATGACTTTGCAACCTATATAGGTCAAGCCCGAAATATAGGTAAACGGTTGCGACAGCACGTACGCGCTCTAAATAAAGGTAAGCATCACAATAACGGGTTGCAACATGCATGGGATACTAAAGGTGCCAGCAAGTTTACGTTTTTTGTTATTCAAGAATGTGATGAGGACGAGCTTGATGAACTTGAGCGGTTATATATCGAAAAATATAGGACGTTTGACTTTGGATATAACAGTACACCTGATGGGCAGGGTTACGTACTTAGTGAAGGCTCGCTTGAACCTTTGAATTCAGATGTACCAGACTGTTCTAATGATACTGAAAATGAGGCAGATGAGCTTTTACAAAATTCCTTCAAGGATTTGGTTGAGTTATCGACTGAATATGATGAAAGGAGCGCTTCTGTAATAAGTAGTGCAGAAGTAGAAGACCCAGAAGCAATAGACAAGGGTTACACTGCAAAAAATATTGAACTGAATAACAATATTAATAACTTTAACGGTACTGCATTAGAATCCACGCACGCAAACTTTATTGACGATAATGATGAGCCTGAGTTTTCTTTCTCTATTAGTTATAACCCCCAAAATTCAACCAAAGAGGTTATAGCCGAAAAAGCACGACCGTTAAACTTCGAAAAGACGCAATCTAAAGGTAAAAAAACATCACAAAATAATTTTACTCACGAGAATTTAAGTAAAAAGCCTGAAGAGAAGTGCTCTGTAACCAAAGAACGTCTGGATGCGTTGCTAATCGATCTTGAACGTTACATTGCCCCCTCGGGTCGAAAATTTTTATCCTCTATTAGGGAACTTCCGATAGTGAAGAGACTTAAAGTAGATGGCCTCATTATGAGTAAAGCTCAGAGAGGTGTAGCCGAGTTCGCTGAGCGGCTTGATCGTTCGGCAGTTCACTTGAGCAAAAATGAAAAACAAGATTTTGAAGCGCGTTTGCTCAAGATAAAACAAGTGTTAAATATCTAGTTTATAATTACGTAACCTCTACGATCAGTTACGATTATTCAGTAGAAATATGCTCATAACTTTAAGAGGTTGCGGCTAATTTGGTAAGCAGTGCATCTAGATAAATCTTAATCGAACTTAAACTTTAGTATATAGTTTGGGCGGTCGATTGAGTAGACAAGGAAAGTTGTATGGTATTTACGAGTAATTTTGAATTTCTTAAAGCACACGGTGTTTGGTTTTATAACCTCGCCGCAAGTGCTGAACGCAACTTCTCCTCTGATCCTAATACAACACTTATTAAAATGCGCCAACTCGGCGAAGCCATTGCCCAAAATATTGCAGCCCGTGTGGGCGTTGAATTTGGCAAAGAGGTTACCCAACACAACCTGCTAAAAGACTTAGATTACACGCTTAGATTAGAATCGAACGTCAGAGAAGCGTTCTACGACCTGAAATCCCTCGGCAACAGCGCAACACATGAGTTCGATAGTTCAACGCATCGTGACGCACTGAAAGCACTGATAATAGGTCACTCCCTTGCAAGTTGGTTCCATTCAACTTTTGGAGGTGAAAAAGCTAAAGGCTTTAAAAAGTCGAAGTTCGTAAAGCCAGAAGATCCATCTGATTATGTTCGTCAACTTGAAGAGAAGCTGTCGCAAATTACTACCGAAGCTCAACGCACATCAGACCGCATAAAGGTAGCTGAAAAGCTTAGTCAAATTGAGCATGAAAAAGCCGAGGCTGAACGCCTTCGTGCAGAGCGAATGGCTGAAGAGCGTGAGATATGGGAACAATTGGCGCATGAGCAAGAAGAGGCGCTTGCCAACTATCGCGCTGAAGTTGAGCGTGAAAATAAAGACAACTTTGACCATTTCAAAGCTCAACCAAAAGAGCAGCAGGCTGCTGAGCTTCAACGCATCGAAAAATCTCACTTTGAAATGGATGAAGCTGAAACCCGTGTCATCATTGACCAGCAACTTATTGATGCAGGTTGGGACGCTGATACAGAGAACTTACGCTATTCCAAAGGCGCTCGCCCAGAACCCAATAAAAACCGTGCTATTGCAGAGTGGCCCACAGATTCTGGGCCAGCTGATTACGCACTCTTTATGGGCACAATGCTGGTGGCTGTTGTCGAAGCAAAGAAAAATGCCAAGAATGTATATGGCGCTATCGACCAGGCCAAACGCTACGCGAAAGGTATTGCATCATTGACTGGCGATATTGAAGTGACAGAATACGGCGAGTTTAAAGTGCCGCTTACGTTCGCAACCAATGGTCGCGCCTATTTAAAACAATTGGAGCAAGAAAGCGGGATATGGTTCTTAGACGTTCGTGATACCACTAATCGCCGCAAAGCATTGAAAGGCTGGTACTCCCCTCAAGAAATCAAAATCTACTTACGACAAACGCCTCAAAAAGCCAATGCGCAACTTGATGAGATGGGCTTTGAGTACGAACTTCAGTTACGTGACTATCAGAAAAAAGCCATTCAAAGCGTTGAACAAGCCATTAAAGATGAAAAAGAGCGGGCGCTTGTAGCTATGGCAACCGGAACGGGCAAAACAAAAACCTGTATTGCGCTGGTATATCGCCTTCTAAAAGCAGAACGCTTTCGCCGAATCCTGTTTCTGGTAGACCGCAGTGCTCTTGGCGTTCAGGCCACTGTCGATTTTGGTGAAGTGCGTATGGAAAATCTCAATACGTTCGCAGATACTTTTGACGTGTTGGGCATGGAGCCAGAAAAAAATCCAAAACCAACGCCCGATGACGACACAAAAGTACACGTAGCTACAGTGCAAGGTTTAGTTAAGCGTATTATGTACCCGTCAGAGGATGCGACTAAGCCAGGGGTAGGGCAGTATGACTGCATTGTTGTGGATGAGTGCCACCGTGGTTACCTGTTAGACCGAGAGCTAAGTGAAACCGAGGTAAAGTTTAGAGATCAGCAAGATTATGTTTCAAAATATCGCGCTGTAATAGATTACTTCGATGCATTTAAAATTGGGCTAACAGCAACGCCTGCCATACATACCACCGATATCTTTGGCGACCCTGTATTCTCTTATAGCTATACCGAAGCAGTTATAGATGGTTACCTCGTTGACCATCTACCACCTGTGAGAATTCACACCAAACTCAACACCGATGGCATTCACTACAATGTGAACGAGGAAGTGCAGGTTTACGACCCACAAACCAATCAACTTGAACTCATTCACACACCCGATGAACTCGACTTTGATGTTGCACAGTTCAACAGAAAAGTAATAGCGCCAGAGTTTACCAAAGCGATAGCGAAGTGGCTGATAGAAAGTGACTCAATCGACCCATACTCTCAAGAAAAAACACTCATCTTTTGTGTAACCGACAAACATGCTGATGAGATGGTAGAGGCGCTGAAAGACGCGTGTGAGAATTATCACGGGGCCGTTGACGATGACGCTATTATGAAAATAACGGGTGCATCCGATAAGCCGCTCCAGCTTATCAGGCGTTATAAGAATGACCGTCTACCCAATATCGTAGTGACGGTAGACCTGTTGACCACTGGCGTGGACGTGCCCTCCATTTGCAACCTTGTATTCATGCGCCGCGTGAACAGTCGTATTCTTTACGAGCAAATGTTAGGCCGTGCTACGCGTCGCTGTGACGACATCGCTAAAGAGCGGTTCCGTATTTACGATGCTGTAGACATTTACAAGCAGCTCGAAAAAGTGAACACCATGAAACCCGTGGTCACGAACGTAGATATTACCTTTAGTAAACTAGAAAGCGAGATTAAAGAGGGTAAAGACAGCAAACTTCAGGAACTCGCGAGAGACCAATTTTTGAGTAAGCTTCAAAGTAAGAAGCGCTACCTTACCGAAACTCAGCAAAGCGAATTCGAGCGCATTGTTGGAAAGCCGCCTCAGGAGTTTGCGCAAGAGTTAAAAGGAAAGCCTGTGCAGGAAGTAGCAGATTGGTTTTTAAATAATCCAGGCTTAGGCGAGCTGCTCGATATGAAAGTAAAGGGCACGGGGGGGGTTAATCGAATTGTGGTATCTGAGCATGAAGACGAGGTGCTCGATACCTCAACAGGTTATGGCAGCGGTCAGAAGCCAGAAGACTACCTAACTGCCTTTAACGACTTCGTGAATGCCAATAGCAATAGAATGGTTGCTATACAAACAGTCATTCAACGTCCGTGGGAATTAACCCGTGAAAGCTTGAAACAATTAGCATTAGAACTTGAAAAAAACGAGTTTAGAGAAGAAGATCTCAAGGCGGCATGGAAAGAAGTACGAAACGAAGATATCGCTGCCAGAATCATTGGTTACATTCGCCAAGCCGCTATAGGTGAAGCTCTTATCCCATACGAAGAACGAGTAGATAGAGCATTAGATAGAATACTTGCAAGCCAGCCGTGGAAAACACCGCAGCGGGACTGGTTAAGCACCATTGCCAAACAAATGAAAGCTAACATCATCGTTGATGAAGCCAACTTGAATGAAGGTATTTTCAAGCAGCGGTTAGGTGGCATCAATCGCGCCAACAAACTCTTCGACCAGCCTATCACCGACATCCTCGCCCAATTTAATCGTGCATTGTGGGTGAACGATGATGACGGCGGCTACACAGATGATAAAGCAACGGCCTGATTGCAGGTTGTGCAACGAAAAAATAAGAGACACTAGTATGAGCACCCAAGATTTAATCAGCAAGTTATGGAACCTCTGTCACGTATTGCGTGACGACGGCGTTACTTACCACGAATACCTGAACGAACTAACTTACCTAATTTTCCTGAAAATGGTTGAAGAGACAGGACAGGATAATCTCATTCCTGAAAATTATCGCTGGAGCGATATTGAAAACTTCAACGCAGCAACACGTTTAGAAGAATACAAAAAGCTACTTATCCACCTTGGTTCACATGGCTCGCTAATTACAAAAGCGATTTTTGCTGATGCAGCAACATGTATTCGTAAACCTGCAACGTTAAATAAGTTGGTAACCGAAATTGACAAGCTAGACTGGTACTCGGCCAAAGTTGAAGGCTTAGGCGACATGTACGAAGGTTTACTTGAAATTAACGCAAGCGAGAAGAAATCTGGCGCAGGCCAATACTTTACGCCAAGGGTGCTTATCGATGCTATGGTAGAGCTAATGCGCCCAACGCTAGACGACGTTGTTGTAGACCCAACGGCAGGCACAGGCGGGTTTATTATCGCCGCGCATAAATATTTGGAAGAACACAACGACATCTCAAGCCTTTCGGAAACTGCATACGACAAGTATCAGCATAAAACCTTCTTCGGCATGGAATTAGTGCCAGATACACGCCGCCTAGCAATGATGAACCTAATGCTGCACGACTTAGCGATTGACGATGACAACGCAGGTGTACTGTACGGTGATACTTTATCAAACGAAGGTAAAGCCTTACCCAAAGCCTCGCTTATTCTAGCCAATCCGCCTTTTGGGACAAAGCAGGGTGGTGGCGTTCCAACCCGTGACGACCTGGTACATTACACCAGTAACAAGCAGTTGGCTTTTCTTCATGCCATGTACCAAACCATGCTTAAGCCTGGAGGGCGAGTAGCAGTAGTGCTACCTGATAACGTATTGTTCGAAGGCTCTACAGGCCGCAAAATACGTAACGATTTGATGGAAAAATGTAACCTGCATACCATCCTTCGTTTACCTACAGGTATTTTCTACGCAGCGGGTGTAAAAACAAATGTGCTGTTTTTTGATAAGCCAAAAGATGTAAATCAAGACACAGGTAACACCAAAAGCGTGTGGGTTTATGACATGCGAGCGAACATGCCGCAGTTTGGCAAACGTACTGTGTTAACCAAAGCCCATTTCGACGAATTTTATGAAGCAGTAGGCAGCGACCTTACTCATGTTAATGAGGCACAGCGACAAGCCTTTATTGACAATCATCAAAACGGCAGTGATGTGGGTGATGTCGATACCTGTCGTCTACGCAAATTCACTCGCGAAGAAATTGCAGCAAAAGAAGACTCCTTGGATTTGGCTTGGATTCGAGACGATAGCGTAGAGGATGCTTCTAAACTTCCTGAACCAGATGTGCTTATTAACGAGGCGATTGAAGAGCTAGCTGGTGCGATTACGGATTTGCAGTCGATTTTGGTTGAGTTGGATGTAGCAGAGCCTCAAGATGAGTTGGTTTTATAATGACTATCGGATGGAAAGAATATAAGTGCGCAGAGCTTTTTGAACAAGTTTCCACAACTAAATTGAAGGTCAAAACAAAAGACTGTAACCCAATCGGAAAGTATCCCGTAGTCGATCAGGGAAGAGAAAAGCTAGCTGGTTTTATCGATGACGAGAAAAGGGTTATTTCAGTATCCTCTCCAGTCTGTATATTTGGAGATCACACTCGGGTCATAAAGTGGATCGATTTTGATTTTGTCCCTGGTGCAGATGGAACAAAAATTCTTAGCCCAAAGAGCATAATTAATCCAAGATTTTTTTACTATTTGCTACAGAATATTCCTTTAATCGATAAAGGGTATGCGAGACATTTTAAACAGCTTAAAGAAGCTAGTGTACGAGTACCTGAAAAAAATGAACAAAAACGCATCGCAGACAAACTCGATAGCGTGCTCGCGAAAGTCGAAGCCGCCCAAGCTCGCCTCGATAAAATCCCCGCCATCTTAAAACGCTTCCGCCAGTCTGTGCTTGCTGCTGCTACATCGGGTGAGTTGACGAAGGAGTGGAGGGGGGAGAGTGGACTTAACCTCTCGAATTGGAATACCGTCACAGTTGGTGATGTTTGTAGTGACTCTTTTTACGGCCCAAGGTTTGCGAAAGGTGATTATGTTGATGGTAAAGATGGGATTCCTACTATTAGAACAACTGATATGTGTTCTGATGGAACCATTGACATTGATGAAACGACTCCAAGAGTGAATTGCTCAGTAGAAAAAGCGGAACTTTATCGAGTAAAAAGAGGTGATTTACTTATAACCCGAACTGGGAGCATAGGGACAATGGCCGTATTTATGGGGGAATATTTAGCTATACCTAGCGCCTACTTGATTAGATTTAGGTTTAATGAACAGATTAGTGTTGAATATCTATATTACTACTTAACATCTCCTTTCGGTCAAGAGAAAATGGGGTTAGGTACAACGTCTGTTGCACAGCCCAATATTAATGCTAAGAAAATTAAAGCTATAGAATTGAATCTTCCGTCAATGCATGAACAATATGTGATTATTCGGAAAGTTGAGGAACTGTTTGTTCAAGCCAAAATCGTTGAAAAACAATATGAAGCAGCTAAAGCTCGACTAGATAAACTTACACAGTCAATACTCGCCAAAGCATTCAAGGGTGAGTTACTTACAAGCTCTGTGGGTTCAGACATAGAGGCGATAGAAAACTCAGTTGAGAAGCTAAATGCGTGAGCTTGGGGTTTGTAAACAGACAGGCAGAGTTTATGAAGGAAGTTCGGGTTCAGGCATACCTGTTGAAGGTCGCTCAAACCTGTTCCCAATAACCTTTCACGAACTAAATATTGATGCACCAATTCACAGTGTTGACGGTTTTCCTCCTCTACTGTTTCGAGAAGACAGCTTCGACCCTATTACTAAAATTCGGCGTGGCCGAGTGGTGAAGCTGTCCACCGAAACACAGCCGAAGGTTTGGCGAGTACACGACCCTTCTAGAAAAGATTTAAAGTTAGTTAGTTGGGGAGGCGGCGCTGCGCAAGAAACTGAACTAATTACCTACCAGCGTTCGCCATTGAATGAGCTAAGAGGGCTTTCAAAGTTTCCTAATGTGACAATTGGAGAGGCACCACATCATAGTATCTGGAGCCTTCTCTCAATTGAAAAACAATACGATGGAGCGCTATTACTAACGCTAAAGGCAGTAAGAAGTTTAGGGGTTGTACCGGATGTAGATTTCAATAAATACTCTGCGCCCGCAAGAAAAGAGTTAAAGCGTGCTCTGGAGCAAGTTGAAGTCAGTGCCAATAAGCTATCTCCTAAAGATACTGTAGACAGGTGCCGAGATGCGCTAAGTATTGCGTTTGGTGATTTAGCAGATGATTTAAAAATTGACCTAGGCCCAGGGATTAAGAAATACATTGAACGCAATAAAGCAAAAGATCCAAAACGTGATGGTCAGGATTTAATTTCTAAAAATGCTGATATCGTCCGTTTGCTGCACTCACGATGTAAACCAAATGAAAGCCATAAACACAGTACCAGACCGATAGACGAGGAAGACGCGAATCTTGCTCTCAATTGTCTATGGTTTGTTTTGACTGAACTGGATGCTCGGTAATGACAGATGAAAAACAACCCATCCAGCATGAGTTGCCACTATTTGAGATTGATGAAGAAAACCTCAAGAAGCTAAAAAGTCACAACCCCCAATCGTTAGATGAAAGTGACTTTTCCAAATATATCGTGTACGTGGATGAAAGTGGTGATCACAGCCTCCAGAGTATTGATGAAAACTATCCCATCTTCGTTCTAGCATTTTGTGTATTTCACAAACGCCACTACAGCGAAGTGATTGTACCAGCTTTAGAAAAGTTTAAGTTCAACCACTTCGGTCATGACCAAGTGGTACTTCACGAAAACGAAATAAGGCGACGAAAGGGCGCGTTCAACATATTTAAAGGCAAAGAGCATCATCAGCACTTTTTGAACGAGCTGACTGAAATAATCGAGGTCGGTAACTTTATCTTGATAAGCGCCACTATTGATAAACGAGAGTTGCGCTCGAACCCTGACGATAATGCTTACCACATAGCATTGGGTATGTGTATGGAAGCGCTACATGGTTTTCTTGCGGAGAAAGGCCAGAGCGAAAAGAAAACACACATAGTTGTTGAATGCAGAGGTGATAAAGAGGATCGAGATTTAGAGCTAGAATTTCGCCGTATCTGTGATGGTAACAATAAACAAAATCTGCAACTTCCCTATGAAATAATCTTCTCTGACAAAAAAGTTATGTCCTCAGGGTTACAACTAGCAGACCTAGTTGCGCGACCTATAGGGCTTCATACACTTCGTCCAGAACAAAACAACAGAGCTTTCGATATTCTTCGAGAAAAGTTTTACTGCGAAGGAGGAAGAGACAGCTTAGGAACTGCTTTTAAGGGCGTTGGGATGAGAATTTATCCTAGTCCAAAAAGCGAAAAACCCCGATGAATCCACCGAGGTTTTGACGCCGACCGAGAATGCTCAATCCACTTGTTGCATAGTATGGTATCTGTAACCATTTTAGTCAATGGCAATGGTTCTGAAAAACGAACTTTTATATTTTCCTCGCCCAGGAGCTATTAAACGATGAAGCCTAAATCATACTGAAGAGGAATGCTCACGACCACTTCGCTAAATGCTATCACTAGCCGTCCTAGCGGCTGGATCAATGATTGGAAGCCCACACAAGGAAATCCAGCAGTTGCTGTAAATCACTTAACAAGAGATTAACTGTGTAGAAGAGCAAGGGCTAGGCACTCTGGTTTGGTTATAGTCACGAATGCGCTGCCTATAATCATGGTTGATACTAGCAGAGCTAAAAAACAGAAAGCAGGCGTTTTAATGCCTGCTTTTTCTTTTGTGCAAAAATTTCCCTCTAGCAAGCCTAAATATCTTTAGGACTAACTAAGGATATCAACATGAAGATCACAAAAGAGATAGCGTTTAACACACTTATTAAATTTTCAAAAAATAGCATGACACTAGGGTATATATTCCTCGCGTTTGCACTGTTTCCATTTTGGCATGAGATAGTCGCTGTATTGCTAGATTGGAAGCCTGCTGCTGAAGCAGATTTTGAGTTGAATAAGTATTTTTATTACAACTGTGTGTGTATAGCTGCGTCGCTATTTTTCGCACTGTCAGCAGGTATTGTTCTACGATTTATGGCAGACGAATAAAGCGATTTTACTGACGGGCATTCTATGCCCGTTTTCTTGTTCCACGAAAGTTACCATTCGTCGTTCTTAGTTACTTATGCGGGTCATAAGTAACTTAGGAGGACAAATGACTAAGCAGCAAAAACTAGTAATCATTGCATTAGACATGATTACTAAATTTTTGATGAGTATCGGGGACGTAGTATTTGTTATTTGGATATTTCAAATAATAACTGGGTTTGAGCCACACAGCACCTATCCGTTCGTGGGGATTAAAGGGGCGTTATATATACTTCTAATATATCTATTCGCTCTCGCAATCTACCTACAAGAGAAACGGCTTCGTAAAAAACTTCATCAATAAATACTAAGAGCACCGCAAGGTGCTCTTTTTCTTCCGACAATAGTTCATCGATAAAATGTCTGTTCTATTTGGTCAATAAACTTTGTTCTATAGATGATTTTTTCTTGGAGTTTTTTGGCATCAGTTTCACTTAGCAGAGGCTGTTTCGTTTTACGATAATAACGATGAGGCATTTCCTCAAACAATTGTTTGTGAAAGCGTTGTGTGTCGTTATTGATCTTTTGAGAGCAGGGAATAATGAAGACTTTATCGTAAAGTCTATTTTCACCTAGCATTGCGTCACGCAATTTGAGTAACGTTTTTTCGTGTTGCTGCTTCCGCTTAAATGAAGCTTCTAGTTCAACAGCTGCCACCTCGCCATTGGCTAGCTGTACCAACGCATCGACATTTTTTATGTTTGACGAAGTGTGAATTCGCTTAAATTCAACTTCAGTTAAATAGCCATCCCAAAGAGGTTTTGGTGTGCCATCCTTTGTTTTATTTTGCAATCCCAGGCTTAGTACAAAACTCATAATTGAGTCGTGCATGATTGCATTCTGATTAACCTGAGTGATTGGCTCTTGTGCAGAACGGAAGGGGACGTCTATTCGCATCAGGTCTGACGAAAACTTAGCACCAGAATGGGTTAGTACGTATATACGCCCATCGGCTGCCCTATCTGTTTCTGCAATAGATAGAAAACCTTCTTTAACTATTCTATTCAGAGACTCCAAGACTTTGTGCCGCTTAATCTGCCATATTGCTTCACATGTAATGGCAGATACAAAACCAAATCTAGCGGCGAGCAGTAACGCTAAATACTTTTTTTGCCGCCCTCTGTGAACGGGATTCGTACTTTTGTGAAATCTCATATCAAGGTTAAAGTATTTTTGGTGTTCGGTGTCTAGGGAAGGTGTACTAGTGTTCATCATTGTGTTCCTTGTGTATTAATTGAGAAACTACAAAGGAACAGCAAACGCAAAATTTAAGTGTTTAAGGATCTCTTTCGGGTTTTTAACTGGAAGTTTCTTAAACTCTCATACACCCATTGCGGCTCCCTGTTTATAACCCACCTGAAAAAAGAAAGCTCACAACGTTTGTTGTGAGCGAAACGCTTATAGTGCCCGCCGCTGCTGATGTTGACGTTCGTCAACGCAGCGACTCTACGACGCATTCGCGTCTAGCACCAACGCTTAAGGCGCATGTTCTCGTGCTGCGCACTACCCCCCATTTTTCCACTCATATCTATGTATTTCATACACAGCTATTCGTTGCGCTAGCGTTGCTTGCGGCAAGGGGTTTGATTCATAGCGCTTTCGCCCTATTCATCAAATTTTGCTAGGGCAAAACAAAATAGGGGGTAGTTCGCAACTGCGAACATGCGCCAGCTTCAAAAGAAAATGTGCTTCGCAATTGTCTTTCTGCGCGAGCTATTGAGTTGTTTCACAACTGCTTTTTTGCACACAAACTTTTAGTTTGTTGTTATCACTTTGCTTTGCAACTAGTAATTCATGCTTCCCAAGCATAATCAGACTTTATTTAAAAAATTTTTTTGAAGGAGAATATTCATGTCGAGTCTGGCTTCTTAAGTAGAAGCCGCAAACTTTAACTAGTAAAACTATGATTAGGAAAAAGGTATGAACTAAAAATGTAACAGGGTTTCAGCAACTGAGAGCTGACTAGTTTTGCGTGGCGGCTAACGCTCTATGAACGAAGACTCGACATCTTTAATTTACCAATGAATTGCAATACCACCGCTATGCTGATGGCCGTAAAAAGGAAAGGGTTTGCATTAAAGGTATTTTTCATTAACGTAATTTTGTGCTGATAAATAAACCAGAGGACAGCACAATGTCATTACTAAGCTATAAATTGTTCGGACACTGCTCAGAAAGCAGTGAAGAGGCTAACACTTCAGCTCTCGATGAGAGCGAGTATGATGCGCCTGGAGTTAATGAAGCAACGGGATTACCGCTTTTATCTAGTGGGGTAAAAGGCTGCCCTGGTGCTATCGACGTAGAAGGAAATCCACGCGGCACTGATATGTCAGACCACCTAGGTGTGGATATCACGCTCGATATTAGTTCTATAGATACTGATATGATCGGTGGATGTGATATCCACTCTGACACCGACTGGATGACAGACACAACGTCTATTGATAATGGTTTTGACGATTTTGGAATTAACGACCTGTCAGGGTTAGACGGAGATTGGTAGATGACCGTATTTCAATTAGCCTTACTGCTGTTATTGCTGCTAGCGGCTTTGGCTATATTGCTAATACCTTTTTTTGAACGGTTAGTGGAAAAGTATATGAAGGCTGGCGGTTAGTTTTTGTTATTGATGTGAACAGATGGGAAAAACTTAGCTCAAATCTAATCTGACATGGGCACTAAAAAATGGCAGCTGTCAGCTGAGGTCTGAGCTAGTACACTTCAGTTCTTCATTTAGATTATAGTTATATCAATGGTTTCTTCATAAAGTTCTTGATAATTTTCTAATGGTTGAGATAAAAAGCTACGCTCAAATTTTCCTGCTCCTACGTAAAACAGCTTTGAATTAGTCGGAAAGTAAGCATTTTGAACGTCTTTAACTCTGACTTTTTCGATAGGTTTTATTTCTTCACTTTCTTCATCACTAGGCTCTTTAACATGCTCAGATATAGACAGAAACGTCTGAGTATCACTTGGCAGATTATTCGCAATAAATGACAGAATAGTCTCCAAGTTAGTCTCATCTATATCCTCCTTGAGAATGGCGTCAAGCAAGAATGGTAGTCTATGGGCTGTTTTCGATTTCGCTATCATGGCATTTAAAGCAAAATGATAAGCCATAACGGTTTTGTGAAGTTCAACACCTTGACGTGGGAAAGAATGTATTTTGTACAAATCTAAATATCGAGAATCAGTCAAAGGCCTAAGGTTTAACTGTGATGTATACTCTGTGAATATCTTCTTGAATGCCTTTTCCTTACTTATTCGTGAAAACATGGTTTCTTGTTCAGTAACCATAGAGCCAAGAGAAAGTTTAACGTCTTCTAAATCTCTTTCTAATTGCTCAATATCGGCTTGCATCCTTTTATATAGTGTAATATTTGCTTTATTTTCTACCCACTGTTGAAACGTTACTCCTTCGACGTTTTTGTCCAGAAGTACGCCATAATCATTAAAAATTTCGTTCTCGATTGCCGTCGCTTTTTTCTTAGACGAATTTATCTTAGACTTTTTATCTATTAGCTTATCTGTAATGTGCGACTCAAGTTCTAAAGTATCATTATATTTTTGATAGTAGCTGTACAAGCCTTCAAGTGAGTATGACAGAACCTGCGTGCAGGCTGGGCAACGATCAACATCGTTGTAACTCTGTTTTTTGATATTACTCTTAGTTCTTTTCAGAATTCTATGATGATTTTGTAATAGAGAAAATTCATTACAAAGCTTTATGTACTTGTTCCTTTCTTCCTCTAATAAGTTTGCCTTTAAAACGTAGTTTTCAATATAGGCTTCTGCTTGCTCGCCAAACGCTTCGTCAACCAAATTAGAAAACTGAAATTCTGCTTTCTTAGTGTATCGTTTGAGATTATTTAATTCAGCAGTTAGTCGATCTTTTTCCTTCGTTAACCTTCTATGCTCCAAGCGATCAAATCTATTACTTATACCTAGGTAATAATCTAAATAGTCGTCTTTAAATCCCTTGTAATATTGAAGATTAGAGAATGACTCACGCAAATATACCCAGCCTACAGATTGAGAAACATAATATGGTAAAAACATGCTTTCAAGCGGAGCCGATTTTAGCTCTCCTTTTTGCTCAAGAATAAGCGAAAATCCAACCAATTCTCTTATGTAATCCTTCAGTCTGATGTGCTCAACACTGTTATCTGCATCTATTCCATGGAAAGAAACTACCTTTCCGCTTGGCTCTTTGACATAGATTGATTTTGAGTCCCTGACAATAGCGTAATATTCCTCAATATCACCTACTTTCTTCGTAAAATCTACTCTGAACGTCGGTTCATATGACAGGATTTCTTCTAAACTTTCTCTGACGTCATTAACTCCAAACGCGAACATAAGACTCAGGATCAAAGAGCTTTTACCTGAAGTGTTGCGTCCACTGATTATATTTACACCAGGTGAAAATTCATTACTGAAGCAACAATTATGCGATTTCGAGCTTACAAATAATTTTTTAAACGTAATTGTATGGTTCATTACAAGGCCTTTCCGTGGTGCTCTACAAATGCGCATAAAGTAGAGAAGAAAATATCAATATCGTTTAGATTGATGCTATTTTTACTTTTAATATCCGAAACGTACGCTTCAAACATTTCCTCATGGCTGTAATAACTCATAGAGTAGTCATTGTCCCTAACAAAGCTTTTTATTATCTGATGTTCGTTATTCATCATGTCCTTGAGAAGTTCAAATGTGTTCTTAATATAGTTTTCGTGATTATTTTGGATACCTATAGGAACTCGAAACCTACGCGCTAGTTCTGTTGAGTGATCTCTCCACAGCTTGAATGTCTTTTGTTCCGTTTCAATAACATCAATCGCTTTCCTGATTTCATCGCCCTCAACCCTCTTTGAACTGTCAAGTAAAGTAATAACTTTGCCTTGGTTGTAAATGGCTTCAACTTCCCTAAACAGACTGAGAAGTAACTCAACGGCCGCAAAAGAATCTGATACATGTGGAAATTTCCTCCTCATTAGCCCGACCAGGCAATCTTTTTGTGCCCTCTTTGTTCGTGGAAAATCTACCCACTGAATATGCAGGTTGTCGAGTTCATGTTTATGAAAAGTAATTTCTTCCTTGTTGCATAAACCGTTTACTTTCTTGGTAATTTTTTCCTTAATTTCGTGAGGGAAAGAGTCGTATTTACGCTTACAGTTTTGCTCGTTAAGCAGGATTGTTATTTCCTTTTTTCCGTCAACTTTTTCTTGCTTATTAGGCGTGAATTTAAGTTCAATGTCGGAATTGGATATAAACGTAAGCTCATGAGTATAGTTTTGGCATTTAGGTGCTGGGTCGTTTCGCAGATCGTTTCCAACTTCTAGCATCTTAGCTATTATCTCAGAGAAGCGTTTATCTATAGCCCATACCTTGCCGGAGAGTTTTTTGGCTTGATAGGAATGCACTTCTTCAATATTGCTGCGACAATCTGTTCTATAGCAAAATAGGAAATCGTCATGATGCTCTATACTCAGAAAGAACTCTCTCCCACTGAATCGATGATATTGGTCTAGGAGCAAGTACAACGCACAATTGCGCTGAAACTCGAATCCCAATAAAGCATCTATACCTGAGTTAGCTGATTTTTTTCTTTTACTCAAAGCTTCACCTTAATCAAAACCTTCATAGCATTCTTGTCACACAATGCTATTTTTCCTTAAACTTTGTGACATATTGTCACTTAAGTTGCTCATTGTAGGGGAGCAGGTTTTGCTACTATGTCCTTTTATAAAAAACAGTTTTACATACTTTAGGTCAAACTCATATCCCATAGCGTTATCATTCCGTTGATTTAAATTAGAGAATGAGGAGGGGGAGCAGCCAATCGTCTATATTAGCTTTAGTATGGCTGGAATTGACAATAGTGTGCCAGACGTAACTTTACTTCAAGTTGCTTTTTTCAACTGTAGCCTGGATATGAGTTATTGCATCTTACTGAACTTTGGAAATTACATTTCTGTTATGCTTTGGCTTAACAGTCAAAGCTCATAGTTAACAAGGATTTTTGCACTATCCGACTAAGAATAGGTGTGACGATTTTTTGCTTTGTCACAGTGTTTTGTCACAGATAAGCGGCGCTACAGACCGCTAAAATCAATAGGTGGCATCATTGCTACAAGGCTTGTAGGGATTGAAAATCCGCGTGTCCCTGGTTCGATCCCGGGTCGAGGCACCACTTATAAAGAAGCCCTGATCAGAAATGGTCGGGGCTTTTTTGATTTCGGCGGTTGAAAACACACGCACACGCTAACGTG
>Ga0208817_100252_pt1 | contig 19051 bp, 19 predicted proteins | sample Virmet3819_2500_FD_185741 | JGI IMG/M metagenome (GOLD analysis project Ga0208817, IMG submission 185741) | Marine viral communities from the Southern Atlantic ocean transect to study dissolved organic matter and carbon cycling - metaG... | ecosystem: Environmental > Aquatic > Marine > Oceanic ... | reverse complement strand
ACACAACGGGCATACATTAGTGACTACAATGAGTTCGCAATTTTTTGTAAGCAAGCTGGATTAAGTGGCTTTAAGAACAACTTCGAACACAATGAGATCTGCATTAAACAATATGTTGAAGCGTTGTGTCGTTCTCCCCTAGCCTATAGAACCATTAAGCGTCGGTTATCTGCCCTTAGTAAATTTTTGGGCGTGGCTAAATTGCCAAACCCCATTATTAGATCTGCGTATCTAAGAGACTTTATCCGTTTATCGCTTATAGAGAATAGAAAGTTTCGCTTGTCTCACAAACAAGCGGTTCCGCTTACGATAGATATGCTTGAACAAATAAACAATGCAATTATTCCTGATTCTTTATTAGAGCTCCGCGACCTTGCAATCATTAACCTGATGTTTGATGCATTGCTTCGCGCTGATGAATTAGTTCGAGTTTGCATCGAGGATATATCTGCGCGTAATAACACGCTGTTGGTTGTTTCTTCGAAAAGCGACCAGTCTGGTCAAGGTCAATATCGCTATATTTCTTCCAGCACCATATCTATGGTTCAAGAGTATATTAACGAAGCTAATCTTGATCCAAAGACTAATGCAACCCGCCTTTCTTCAGATTTACGCGGGCTGCACAAAGGCGTTTTGTTTAGACGACTAACAAACCATAAAACAGCACTTTTGCCATTTGATGAGAACATTCCCAGCCATAAGGCAAATGTACTTAACTATTCGAGTGTCTACAGGATTTGGCAACGTATTGCTCAACGCGCAGGTATTAGCGAAAACATTACCCCTCATAGCGGTCGTGTTGGTGGTGCAGTTTCTCTAGCCGAAGATGGTGCATCGTTACCCGAGCTTCAACTGGCTGGAGGTTGGCAATCACCGGAAATGCCTGGGCATTATACAAAACAGGCTAACGTAAAGCGTGGTGGAATGGCTAAATTGTCGGCAAAACGGAAAAGATAAAGCTCATTAAATACAGTAACTTAATTAATAAAGGGTTACGCATAACCAGAGACATCAGTAACAATGTCTAATTCACCTACTCTCTTCATTCTTTTACCAATCTGAAACTGTATAACTCGCGTATCAAAAGGTAAATTTGCCTTAAACCTATATTAATGAATAGGTTTTCTAAGTTGGCAAACATTTTAGTAAAAGGAGTGAAATATGAGTAGCGGTATTGATACAAAGCATGGAAAATTACTCGCGGAAATGGTGGTTCCCTCGTCGTCATGGAATGTCCAACCCGAGAAACAAGACCCTTTCAAGTCACAAGAAGCAGCACTAGATTATTTAAACTCAAATAATGAGCCGTTATATCTCCACGTGCCATTAGCTCAATCTGATGATTACGTGAGAATCTGCGTAACTTCACGAGGCGATGATGTTGTTTTTACGATAAAAGATATCAATAACGGTGGTGAAACTTCATTGCATTATTCGCACATTAAAAACTTAGATAGCACAATTAGAACCTTAGTTTCAGAATGTTGTGACCAGAAAATCAAAGCCCTATAAGTTAGGGCTTTCTTTCCGCCTATAAATCGCAAATTGCACTACCAAAGAATGCTAATCCACGTAAAGCCGGCCATCATTAGGCTGATGAACACTGCTGCCGAGCCGATATCTTTAGCACGCCCTATTAATAAATGGATGTCTGTACTGACATGATCACAGAGTTTCTCAATAGCCGTGTTGAGTAGCTCAGTGATAAGCACTATCAGTAAAGATATCACCAGCAATATACGTTCTACATGCGTAACGTCGATGAAAAACGCTACAGGTGTCATTATCAATATTGCGAAAATTTCTTGTCTGACCGCAGCTTCACTTAAAAAGGCTGCTCGAAGCCCCTTAAGTGAATAGTAAGTGGCATAGAGTACGCGTAAAATACCTGTCCGTTTCGTTATCATGATAAGTAATTTTAAGATTAGTTACAGCCTTTCAAAACGTAACTGACCTTCATTACATCTACATGACGGCGAAGGTATTTATCATGGATATTTAAAGCATTTTCGACGCTAATCGCCGCATTAATTTATACTTTCACAGCTAGCACGTCTGTTTTAACACCATGTAGTACTGCATTGGCCGTTGACCCAAGTAACAAACGAAGACCGCTCTGGCCATGGGTGCCGACAACAATGAGATCTGCATTAATCTTTTCGGCCATATGGTGAATCTCATCAGCAGGAGAACCTATCTCTACATTGATGTGGCTGTAAGGTATATCATGTTTTGCGGCAACGTCTTTTAATTGCCTTAATGCCTGCTCTCTTACTTCCTCTGAAAAATCCCGTTCTAAAAATAGTCCGTAAGGCTCTACATTGGTTTGTGGATAAGCAACATACAGGAGGTGAATTTTGTGACTATTGCCCGCTATTGCAATGGCTTTCTCCACCACTAATTCGTAGTCAGAATAAATATCTATAGGTACTAAAATTGTCTCGTAACCTTGCATTGTGGCTGTCCTCAATTTTTGTTAGGTAGCAGTGCTTTTCTACCATACCGTTAACTAATTCCATTAAATAGTAGTGCTATACAAATAATTATTCTTTGAGCTAGGTCAATGATTAGTCTGCAGCCTCATTCATAATCAGTGTATACACATTAGTTCTAGCGAACGTTACGCATCTTTACCGTAAAAGAAAGAGGGAAATGAGTATGAAAACGGCAATAGTTGTTATAGCAACGCTTCTCCTTTTCGCCTGTGACCAGGGCGCGCAGTCACCTCGCGGCTTTAGCTTGCCCGAAGGTAATATGGAAAAAGGCTATTTGGTATTTAAAAAGTATCAGTGCCAAGACTGTCACAGAATTGCAGGAGAAAAAGAGTCCGACAATGCGCAATACCTAGTCGCGAAGCCTATTCCGTTGGGAGGCAGCAGTGGAAGAATTAAAACTTATGCAGAGTTGGTGACAAGTATTATTAACCCATCACACAAACTTACTCCTCGACAGCCTGCCAGTTTCACCAGCGAAGACGGTGTGTCATTAATGCGAGTTGTAAACGACGAGATAACCGTTTCCGAACTAATAGATTTAGTGGCGTATCTTCAGCCTAAATATAAAGTAACACCCTACAGGACTAGTGATTACCGCCTCTATCAACTGCGTATTCCAAGCGAGCAATCTAAAGATTAACTCGCAGTTTTAGGCATTAAAAATCGTTAAGCGTGACTCCACAATCGGTATTTGATTAGGAGTCATGGCTTAGTTTTTTTAAGATACCGCTTTCGTTTCTTGCTCTATTTCTGCCAATAAACTACAAGGCATAAAGCTTTCAGAATTTGCTTCTTTTAAGTGTAATTTAAATCTATCGGGAACGTCGTCGGTTAAGAAACTTCCTGTTTTAACTAACGGGAAAATTTCGTCGTAACGCGCAATATTACACTGATCTACTCGCCTAAATATATGGGTACGATTTAGTTCGCTAGTTCTCACATGTCCTGTAGAAGACAAGATATCCATCAGCGCATGAATAGTTTTTTTGTGAAAGCGGTACACGCGCTCGTACTTGTCTTCAACGTTTAAGCCCTTGGCAAGCTTGGGGTCTTGCGTTGCTACACCGGTCGGACATTTATTCGTATTGCATGACAGCGACTGAACACATCCAAGTGCCAACATCATTCCTCTGGCACTGTTACATAGATCGGCGCCTAAACTTAGATTTTTCGCTAACTGAAAAGCGGTAATGATTTTTCCAGAAGCAATGATTTTAATTTTGTCGCGAATACCAAAACCAGTGAGACAATCGTCAACAAACGCCAAGGCTTCACGCAGAGGAAATCCTATAGAGTTTGTGTACTCAAGGGGTGCGGCGCCGGTACCTCCTTCGCCCCCGTCTACCGTTATAAAATCTGGCGTTACGTCCTTCTCTACCATGGCTTTGCACATGGCAATAAACTCACTTTTTCTACCCAGCGCCAGCTTAATACCCACTGGTTTATATCCACTTAACTTGCGTAACTGACTAATAAAATCAACCATTTCTAAAGGCGTTGCAAACGCTTTATGTCTAGGGGGAGAATCAACTTGAGTTCCAGGCTCAACCCCTCTTATTTTAGCTATTTCAGGGGTATTTTTATACGCAGGTAAAATACCACCATGTCCAGGCTTAGCGCCCTGGCTTAGCTTTATTTCTATCATTTTTACATTGTCGAGTTTGGCTTTTTCTTCAAAAAGAACAGGATCGAAACCGCCATCTTTACTTCTACAACCAAAGTATCCCGTACCAATTTGCCAAACGATATCGCCACCATTTTCGAGGTGATATGGGGTTAGACCACCCTCACCTGTGTTATGGTAAAACCCGCCTTTTGCAGCACCTTTATTTAGCGCCAAAATGGCATTTTTTGACAAGCTTCCAAAGCTCATTGCGCTTATGTTAAGTATGCTTGCACGATACGGCTTTTTGCAATGAGGGCCACCTACCGTCACTCGGGGATCTTCATCCATGTCTTCCACTTCGCGAGCAGATAAAGAATGGCCAATCCACTCATAGCCATCTTTATACGTATCTAGCTGAGTACCGAAGGGAACAGTTTCTCTACTGTTTTTCGCACGTTGATAAACAATCGAACGAAACATGCGGGAAATAGGTGCTCCGCCAGTATCGGTTTCTATGATGTATTGCTGGATGTAAGGCCTTAGTCCCTCGACAGTCCATCGTACCCTGCCAATTAATGGAAAGTTCTTTAAAATGGCATGTTTTGTTTGGAAGGCATCATATAGACCAAAAATGAGTAGCGTGACTGATAAAAGTAAAAACCACCACACGGGCGCCCACAATACGCCAATCACAACATTGAAAGCGACCAGCAGGGTTAGCACAGTTAGAATTGTTAAACGCATTCAAAGTCCTTCTTTATTTTTGGTCATATCAAAACAAAATAATATGCCTACAACCCTGTTCAATACACCTGAAATCGGGAACTAGATTTACTTTAGCGGTAAATGACTGATTTAGGGGTTAAATATACTGAGCCGGCTTTTAGCTCAATTGGGTTACGCGTTACCAAAATATGCAATTACAATGCTTTTTTAGCTGCGAAAACAAGCCATTGCATGCTAGTCTAAAACCTTTCAATTAGCGAGTTGAGAGAGCGATTTGTAGCTATCACTGGTTAATAGATGATGTGACCTATACAAAGGTAACGGATTTTACGTTCAACATTTTCTGAAAGGTAATTCATGGAGTATGCATTTCTTCTTTTCGCATTTGTTTGCGGCTTAACGGTTAAACTTATTGGCATTCCTCCTTTAGTTGGCTACTTGGTAGCTGGCTTTTTATTAAATTTTGCAGGCTACACGCTCACTGAAGATTTAACCCAAATAGCCAACTTGGGCATCACCATTATGCTCTTCACCATCGGTCTGAAACTCAACATCCGCGATTTGAGTCGACGAGAAGTTTGGGCGGGAAGCGTTTCACATACCTTAGTATGGGTGGGCGTTATTACCTGTTGCGTCTATGCGATTGGTGCGGTTGCTGCAAATTTCGTTGATGGGCTTACATGGAAAAGTGCTGCGCTTATCGCTTTTGCCCTTAGTTTCAGTAGCACAGTGTGCGTGGTTAAAGTATTAGAAGAAAGTGGCGAAAGTAAAACCCGCCACGGACGCCTTGCCATTGGCATTTTGGTCATGCAAGACGTTTTTGCTGTTATCTTCCTTGTTGCAGCAACTGGAAAGCTCCCCTCTGTGTGGGCGCTAGCGTTGTTGGCCTTATTCCCAGCAATGCCAATCATAAACAAAATGATTAATAAGTCGGGCCACGGTGAACTGCTTCCGCTTACTGGCTTTATCCTCGCCTTAGGTGGCTATCACTTGTTTGAGCTGGTTAACATTAAAGGCGATCTTGGGGCACTAATCTTTGGAATCATGTTAGCCCAACATGAAAAGGCTTCGGAGCTAGCGAAGTCGCTGCTTAGTTTTAAGGATCTCTTCTTAATCGGCTTCTTCCTTACTATCGGTCTTACCGCCCTTCCCGATCTTAGTATGATTGTCCTAGCTATCGTGTTCTGCTTATTTATACCGTTAAAAGCAGCACTCTTTTTCGGCTTATTTACGTCACTTCGCCTTCGCGGTCGCACGGCTTACTTGAGCAGCTTGGTGCTTTCAAATTACAGTGAATTTGGCCTTATTGTTGGCGCGCTAGCCGTTTCATTAGGTTTATTGGCAAACTCTTGGTTAGTGGTGATTGCTTTAGCCGTATCTATTTCATTCGTTATTACCAGCGTGCTCTATCGCAATTCCCATTCTCAATATCACAATCATAAACACACCATTAAACGTTTTGAGAAAAACGAGCGCTTAAAAGAAGACATTTATCCTACTCTCCACAACGCGGAGTTTTTAGTGTTGGGGATGGGACGAGTTGGTCGCGGTGCCTTCAATGCGTTATCTAAATTAAGTGATGTGAGCGTATGGGGAATGGACGCCGACCGAGTAAAAGTAAAAGAGTTATCAGACGAAGGCTTAAACGTAATATGCGGCGACGGTGAAGACGTCGATTTGTGGGATAATTTAGATATCAAACAGATTCAGCTTGTTTTGCTTGCTCTGCCTTCTATCCAGGACTCAATAAACATCACACGTCAGCTTAAAAACGCGGGCTATGTTGGAAAAGTCGCAGCCATTGCACGCTATGAGGATGAAGTGTCACATCTATTAGAAAATGGTGTAGATAAAGTCTTCAACTTCTTTACCGAAGCAGGGCTTGGTTTTGCTGAAGAAAGTCTTGCTTATGCGCATGCACAACAGTAATGCTGTTCTAAATGCGAACAATGGATGAATTGAGAAACGTTATCGTTTGTAAACAACTGTTTTACAAGGACTTTTTTGACATGCGGTCAAATTTAGACTAAACTTCACGCAAATACGTTAATAGGGTTTACACAATGCAAGGTGATAAACAAGTTGTTGCAAAATTGAACGAAGTACTGACAAGTGAACTTACTTCGATAAATCAATACTTTCTGCACGCTCGTATGTTCAAAAACTGGGGTTTTTCTGAACTTAACGAAAAGAATTATAAAAAGTCTATCAAGGACATGAAGCAAGCGGACGATCTTATCGAGCGCATTTTATTCCTTGAGGGCCTTCCTAATCTTCAAGCGTTAGGCAAACTTTATATCGGTGAAGATACCGTTGAAATGCTGTCATGTGATGCGCGTTTTCAAAAAGAACAGCTTCCACTACTTCGTGAAGCTATCGCGCTATGTGAAGAAAAGCAGGATTATGTTTCTCGTGATTTGCTTGAAGACCTTCTTGAATATGAAGAAGAGCACCTAGACTGGATTGAAACGCAAGAATACCAAATTGATGCTATGGGTATAGAGAACTACCTACAAGCGCAAGTAATGGGAGATGACTAATGAAAGGTAACCAAGCAATCATCAATGGCTTAAACGAACTACTCTCTTATGAGTTGGCCGCCATGGATCAGTATTTCATTCACTCTCAGATGTATCTTGATTGGGGGTTGAATAAGCTTTACGAACGCATCGATCATGAATTTGATGACGAGCGTGGACATGCAACTAAGTTAATTGAACGCATGCTGTTTTTAGAAGGTACGCCTGACATGACGAAGCGCACAGGCTTCAAAGTGGGTAAAGATGTTCCTGAGATGCTAGAAAGCGATTTACGAGTTGAATATGAAGTTGATGCAAAGTTACGTGAAGTTATTGCGCTTTGTGAAACCGAAAAAGACTATGTTACTCGTGACATGCTAATTGTACTACTAGACGATACAGAGATGGATCACGCACACTGGCTAGAGCAGCAGCTTGGCCTTATTAAGCGACTAGGTATTCAAAACTACCTTCAGTCTCAAATGTAAGAAATAGCGTTCACGTTACAATTTACAGGTAATTAATGAAAAGCCGCTCTTTAAATAGAGAGCGGCCTTTTTTTGCTTGTTTACTCCCCTTTCTTTAGGGAGAGTCTTATTGCTTTTAAGACAGTTACTGCTGTGTAACAAAATACAAATAGCTGGGGCTTTCTTTATCTTTAATATTTAGACGTAGCTGCCATTTCATCACTGGCTCACTACAACTGCCTAACATAAACCAACCTGACCATTTTCCTTCCCCGTCGTTATCTAACAGCACGGGAATTTTGCCCATATACATGTTTACCCCTTCAATCCATGCGCTCTCTATTTCCTCTCCCTCAGGAACTAAGAGCTTAACCGTTACTGACTCTTCGGCTTCAGGCATGGCTGAAAAAGTGGCAATTGCTAACCTGTCATCAATTAAGAATTCGCAAGTTTCATTGACAAAGTTGCAGCTGTTTCCTATTCCATTAACTACGCTCGTGTCTTTTAACACCGATGACTGGAATTTATGTGCAAGGTATACACACACGGCTACAACAATAATAGCCACTAATGGAAGCTGGGAATGTAAAATTTTTGATCGTTTATTGTTATCGTTATTTAGCATTTCTTAAATTTTGTGTATTTCTTCATTGACGGAGATCAAGCTTAAGTAGTTTATGGTATCTTTTTGTAATTAAAAACCTTATCATCCGCGTACCAACTGGCTTGGAGACAATAATTATTACTCTTTCCGAGCTCGGTGTGAAGCGTTATTCCTTAGCTGATACACGTCTCGACCGTACTATTCCGGCAGTTGGAGACCATAGTTCATTTGAAGTGGAAGATTCATTAAAATGAGTGAAATAAGCCAAGCACAACCTGACTACAATTATAAAGTAGTTAGGCAATTTACCATCATGACCATAGTCTGGGGTATCATTGGTATGGGCCTAGGGGTATTTATTGCCGCGCAGTTATTTGCACCTATGCTTAACTTTGACACACCATGGCTAACATTCTCACGTTTGCGTCCGTTGCACACTAACGCCGTTATTTTTGCCTTCGGCGGCTGTGCGCTATTTGCAACGTCGTACTACATCGTTCAGCGTACCTGCCAGGTAAGACTGTTCAGTGACAAACTTGCCGCATTTACCTTTTGGGGTTGGCAAGCCGTTATTGTTTTAGCTGTAATTACCCTACCTATGGGTTTAACCAGCACAAAAGAATACGCTGAACTAGAATGGCCAATTGATATCCTTTTGGCACTGGTTTGGGTCGCTTATATCATTAACTTCTTCGGAACCCTAGTAATCCGTAAAGTTTCGCACATTTATGTTGCAAACTGGTTTTTAGGCGCGTTCATGTTAACTGTTGCAATTCTTCATATTGGTAACAGCATGGCTATTCCGGTATCTTTCACTAAATCGTATTCACTGTATGCAGGCGCAGTAGACGCTATGATGCAGTGGTGGTACGGCCATAACGCGGTAGGCTTTTTCCTAACTGCGGGCTTCCTTGGTATGATGTACTACTTCGTACCTAAGCAAGCTGGCCGCCCGGTTTATTCATACAGACTTTCAATTGTCCACTTCTGGGCACTTATCTCTCTGTATATCTGGGCCGGTCCTCACCACCTTCACTACACTGCCCTACCAGACTGGACTCAGTCATTAGGTATGGTGATGTCTATTATCCTATTCGTTCCATCTTGGGGTGGTATGATTAACGGTATTATGACGCTATCTGGCGCGTGGCATAAACTTCGCACCGACCCAGTATTGCGTTTCCTTATCGTTTCATTGTCTTTCTACGGTATGTCTACCTTCGAAGGCCCAATGATGGCAATTAAGACCGTTAATGCACTATCTCACTACACTGACTGGACAATTGGTCACGTACACTCTGGTGCTCTAGGTTGGGTTGCAATGGTTTCAATTGGTTCAATTTACCACTTAATCCCAGTGCTATTCGGTCAGCGCGCTATGTATAGCACCAAGCTAGTTAACGTACATTTCTGGTTCGCAACTATCGGTGTTGTTCTATACATCGTAGCAATGTGGATGTCTGGTGTACTACAGGGTCTAATGTGGCGTGCAGTAAATGCTGACGGTACGTTAACCTATAGCTTTGTTGAGTCATTAGAAGCGTCTAAGCCTTTCTATGTGGTTCGTTTCATTGGTGGTTGTTTCGTGGTAGCAGGTATGCTTGTTATGGCATACAACACATGGAAAACCATTCGTGCACCTAAAGGCAGTATCGCTGCAGACCCAGCGACTCAGCCGGCGTAGTAAAGGAGACGAATAATGAAAAACGCACATGAGTTAATTGAAAAGAACGTCGGTCTGTTAACGGTATTAATCCTTATCGCTATCAGCTTCGGTGCCATGGTTCAAATTACGCCGTTGATGTTTCAACAGCAAACTATGGAACCGGTAAAAGGCTTACGTCCATATACCGCGCTTGAGCTTGAAGGCCGTGATATCTACATCCGTGAAGGTTGCGTAGGTTGTCACAGCCAGATGATCCGTCCATTCCGCGCTGAAACAGAGCGTTATGGTCACTACAGCGTTGCTGGCGAATCAGTATGGGAGCACCCCTTCCTTTGGGGTTCTAAGCGTACTGGTCCTGATCTAGCACGTGTTGGTGGTCGTTACAGCGACGAATGGCACCGAGTTCACCTGCTTAATCCTCGCAACGTAGTACCAGAGTCGAACATGCCAGGCTTTCCTTGGCTTGCGGAAAACACGCTTGATGGTGAGTTAACAGCTAAAAAAATGGAAGTATTCCGTGGATTTGGCGTTCCGTATACCGACGAAGATATCGCGGGCGCGAAAGCGGCAGTACAGGGTAAAACGGAAATGCAAGCCCTTATTGCTTATCTACAATCTCTTGGCACACATTTGAAATAATATGGACCAGGGAATTGTAGGCAGCATTTTTACTGTCATCGTCTTTGTAAGCTTCATCGGTGTTGTGTGGTGGGCATTTAGCAGCCGCAACAAGAAAAAATTCGATGAAGCGGCAAACCTAGTGTTTGCAGACGAAGAAAAAGAAAAATCAAAAGAAGATTAGCAGGAGTCTCGAACTCATGAGTATGTTTTGGACAATTTGGATTTCAGTGATAACTCTAGGGTTAATCATTGGTTGCTACTTCCTTCTACGCTGGACCCTTGCTAACAAGACCGGCGTACCTGAAGGTGAGTCAATGGGCCACAAATTCGATGGTATTGAGGAGTTGAACAATCAACTTCCTCGCTGGTGGACAATTATGTTCTACATGACCATCGTTTGGGGCTTTTTATACCTAGCGCTTTATCCTGGCTTAGGTGCGTTTGAAGGTATTTTGGGTTGGAAGAGCTCTAACCAAAATATTCAATCGCTAGAAGAGTCAGCTCAGGCGCGTATTGATGCTAAAGAGCAAGGCTACCTAGTAGAATATGACCGTGAACTAGATTTCGCTGCCGAGAAGTTCGATCCGATCTTCGAAGCGTATGCACAAGTTCCTGTTGAAGAACTGGCTAAAGACCCAGAAGCAAATAAAGTAGGTCAGCGTTTGTTCCTACAAAATTGCTCTCAGTGTCACGGTTCTGATGCACGTGGTCAAAATGGCGGCTTCCCTAACCTAACGGACAACGACTGGTTGTACGGTGGTTCAGGTGCGAAAATCGTTGAAACTCTTACGCTTGGTCGTAAAGCAGCTATGCCAGCATGGCTAGATGCTATGGGTGAAGACGGTATCGAAGAAGTGGTTAACTACGTACTTAGTTTAAGCGGTCGCGATGTGGACCCTCAGCTTGCAGAAGCAGGTAAAGCTCGTTTCGCAGCGTGTGCGGCTTGTCACGGTATGGACGGTAAAGGTAACCAAGCACTTGGTGCACCAAACCTTACTGACAATATCTGGCTATACGGCGGCAGCCACAGAGCGGTAACAGAAACGCTTACTTACGGTCGTAACGGTGTAATGCCTTCATTCAAGAAAACCTTGGGTGATGACAAAATTCACGTTGTTGCAGCGTATGTTTACAGCCTTTCAAATGATTAATGATTTAAATCATTAAATATCTTAAAAAGCCTCGTTACTACGGGGCTTTTTTTATGAGAAAATACAGCGATATAGACAGCAATACAGAAAGTGTCGTTGCGAACACATTTTGTGCGCCTTGGAGCTGCGTCCCCAACACTATATTTATTGTTATTAACTGATGTAGCAATAATAAATATGTTGTTAGCGACGTTGCTAGTGAAGTAAATACGAGAAAGATTTCGATGAATAGACCCTGGTATAAAGAGTTCTGGCCCTGGTTTTTAATTGCCGTACCTATCATTACACTCATCATGGGTGGCGTGTTGTTAAACCTTGCTATTAGCACCGAAGATAGCCTGGTGGTAGACGACTACTACAAGGAAGGAAAAGCAATCAATGCCCGTCTGGACAAAGAGGCCATAGCCCGCCGCAAGAATATCACCACTGATTTAACCATTGAAGATGGAAGCATAGCGCTGCAATTTCATTCGGGGATTCCACAAGAAGGTAACGCGGTTAAATTAAGTTTCTATCACGTAACGCTAGAAGAGCGCGATGTTAGCGTTTTATTGAGTCGCGACGCTAACGGTATTTATCGCGGTTTTATTGAAGAAAACCTTGACGGCAAATGGCGCATATCGCTGACGCCGATTGATGATAGCTGGAAAATTCAAAACACGGTCTATCTGCCCCACACTGGCAAAATGAAATTCAATCCATAATGGCAAGGCACGACTGTTACCATTGCGGCTTGCCTATAGCGAGTTCAGACAATGGGAAATTTACTACTGTCATTTTAGGGCAACAACGAGACATGTGTTGCCCTGGCTGCTTAGCGGTAGCTGAAGCGATCGTTAACAACGGCCTTGAGGACTATTACCAGTTTAGAACCGAACCGGCGCAAAAATCTGACGATGGTATTTTAGAAACATTAGACAAGCTAAAAGTATATGACGACCCTTCCCTTCAAGAAGAGTTCGTGTTTGAAGAAGGTCAGGACAAACAGATTCAATTGACCCTTGAAGGTATTACGTGCGCTGCGTGTGGCTGGCTTATCGAAAAGCAGTTGTCGAAAGTAGAAGGAATAAAGCAAGTCGCGGTGAATGTACAAGAGCGCCGAGCACTGGTTACCTGGTCACCTTTTCAAATCAAACTTAGTCAAATTCTATCTACGCTAAAACGCATTGGTTACGTTGGCTCGCCATTTCACCCCGACGAACACGAAGCCAGCTATAAGCGCGAACAAAAAACCTTTCTTAAAAAGCTTGGCCTAGCAGGCATTATGACCATGCAGGTAATGATGCTGATGACGGGGCTTTATTTTGATTGGTTTGGCGCCATTGAGTTAGAGACCCGCCAATATTTTTATTGGGTTGCCCTTACACTTACTACACCTGTGGTGCTGTATTCAGGCAGCAACTTTTATATGGGCGCCGCTAAAGCGCTAAGCGCCAAAACGGTTAATATGGACGTACCCGTTACGCTCGCAATATTCGGTACTTACATTGCTGGAATTCGTTCTACAGTATTAGAGCAAGGTGAAGTGTATTTCGAATCCATTTGTATGTTTATTTTTCTGCTGTTACTTAGCCGATTCTTAGAACATCGCAGCCGTCATCGCGCCGCACAGATCTCTGCCAATATGATGCAGTATGTGCCCGTATCAGCGACTAAACTAAATCCGGATGGTAGCCTAACCGAGTGTCTGGCTAAGCAGCTAAAAATTGACGACGTAGTGCTAGTGAAGCCTGGTGAAACAGTCCCCATTGATGGGGTGGTAACCGACGGCAACGCAGCGGTTGACGAATCTATGCTTACCGGCGAGTTTAATCCCGTGCGTAAGTCCAACAGTAGCCCAGTTTACGGCGGCACGGTTTGTCAAGATGGTACGCTAACCATTACGGTTACGCAGACCCTTAAAAATGCGCTGGTAAATCAAATTGTAAGACTGCAAGCAAGTGCCATGGCGAGTAAACCTAAAGCAGCGCAGATAGCCGATAATTTTTCTCGCTATTTCGTTACCGCGGTATTGCTGATTTCGGCGTTAACCTATGGCTTTTGGGCGTATCAGGGTAGCGACGAGGCATTTTGGATCACCATATCGGTGCTGGTTGCAACCTGCCCTTGCGCACTAGGGTTGGCCACGCCATCAGCGTTAACCTGCGCTATGGCAAAATTAAACAGACAAGGTATTTTACTAAAACGGGCAGATGCGCTTGAACAAATTACTGACATTGACACCATCGCTCTAGACAAAACCGGCACGCTCACAAAAGGCAAATTTACTATTTCAAATGCCTGGTACGCTGACGGCGTGGATAGTAATAGTGCGCTATCAATTGCGCGCGCTTTGGAGTCACGCTCTGAACATCCGATTGCCAAAGCCTTTAGCGACGGTATAGCCTTTAGCGAGAATTCTGCCTCTAGCGGCAGTGCTAACGTTATCGATAGCACTGTACACAAAGTGACTAATTTTACCGTTACGCCAGGAGGTGGTATCAGCGGTGAGATCAATGACACGTTGTTTTCTATGGGTTCTGCAGCATTCAGCGTTCACGAATCTCAGCTAAAACTCATTGAAGCGTTCCCTTCAGCTAACGTGTTTCTCACGGTTAAGGGGCGTATTATGGCGGCGTATGAAGTAAAGGATTCACTAAGAGAAGATACGCAAGAAACTCTCGATATATTAGCTGCAAGCCATACCCTCGCCGTTTTAAGTGGTGATACACAGCAAAACGTTAATGCGCTTACCGCACCATTGCCAATTTCGACCGCTAAAGGTGGCCTAACACCTGAGCAAAAGTACGAAGCCGTTCAAGCTATGCAGCAATCTGGCGCGAAAGTGATGATGATGGGTGACGGTATTAACGACGCTCCAGTTCTTGCCAGTGCTGATGTGGCAATTGCAGTGGGTAATGCCACAGACGTGGCTAAAACTGCCGCCGACGTGATACTGCTTGGCGATCAGCTGCTTTCTGTACCAGAACTTATTCGAACTGCGCACCAAGTGAAGCAAAAAATAAGGCAAAATATTGGCTGGTCGGTAGGTTACAACGTTTTGATCTTACCTTTCGCCGTATCAGGCCTACTTTCACCGTGGATGGCTGTTGTTGGTATGTCGTTAAGCAGTATCATTGTGGTCACAAACTCAACGCGACTCTTGAGCAAATAGCATGAGTATTATTTACGTATTAATTCCAATCGCCATCATCATTGTTGCCGTCGCTATCGTGATATTCTTTTGGGCGGTGAAAACCAATCAATTTGAAGATTTAGATCGCCAAGGTTATAGCATACTGTTTGACGATGATCTTCCGCCAGAAGAAAAAAAGCTAGCTGAGCAACGCAAGCAACTTCAAGACAGTAAAGTAGACAAAAGCCAAGCGCCACATGGAAGGGATTAACTACTTCTCTGCCTTTCTTATCGGCTTAGCCGGTGGAGTTCACTGTGTGGGAATGTGCGGTGGAATTGTCGCTGCGCTAAGGATGGTATCGCCTAAAGGCGCTTCAGCACTACCCTATACCCTTGCCTATAACATGGGACGTATAGTGAGCTACACCATCGCCGGAGCAGTAACCGGGGCACTTGGAAAAATTGCAGCAGATTATATACCTCTTGCCAACTATGCCCTTTCCCTACTTAGCGGAATCATGTTGCTTCTACTGGCGTGTTATTTGGGTAAGTGGTGGACTGGCTTAACAGTGCTGGAAAATGCGGGTAAAGGCCTATTTTCCAAAGTCCAGCCGCTTTCAAAACGCTTTTTGCCATTTAAGACCCCTTTAAGTGCGTTGCCTTATGGTTTTATTTGGGGTTGGCTTCCTTGCGGTTTGGTGTATTCCACACTTACCTGGTCTCTCGCGGCGGGTAACGCGCTAGAAGGCGCTGCTATTATGTTCTTCTTCGGTTTGGGTACATTACCCACCTTGCTCGCTGCAAGCGCTGGTAGCCAATATATTGTTCGAAGTTTTCAACATAACCATTTTAGACAAATTATTGCAGTAATAATGGCAATATATGCAGCTTATCTTATTCATGGCGCAATCGTTTAAAAATGGGTGTATTATTGTCGGGTATTCTTTTAGAGAGCGTGCATTATGAGCAAAGGAAGCCAATTTTCTATTCACTGTCAAAACTGTAGTTTCAGTCACCTGTGTTTACCGGTGGCGTTAAACAAAACAGAAATCGAGTCTCTTGACGATATTATTGAACGCAAGAAGCCGCTTCATAAAGGTGACACGCTGATTCAAACTGGTGATAAATTCCGTTCTCTATTTGCAGTGAGAACCGGTTCATTCAAATCATTTGTGACTAATACCGAAGGTGAAGAACAGATTACCGGCTTCCATTTTCCTGGTGACATTATCGGTTTCGATGCATTAAGAGAGAACAAGCACCAAAGCTATACCTCTGCGTTAGAAACTGCCATGGTGTGTGAGCTTCCCTACGAGACCCTCGACGAAATGTCAGTGCAATTTCCAAAGCTACGCCACCAGATCATGAGCTTCATGAGCGCTGAAATAAAACAAGATCACGACATGATCATGCTTTTAAACAAGCGAACTGCAGAAGAGCGCTTACTGTATTTTATCTCACACCTGTCGCAACGCTTTGAAGAGCGTGGCTTTTCCCATAGAGAATTCCACTTAACCATGACGCGCAACGAAATTGGAAACTATTTAGGATTAACGATTGAAACGATTAGTCGTCTGTTAAGCCGTTTTCAAAAAGACAACATCATAAAAGTAGACGGCAAGCTTATTACTATTTTGGATTTCGATAGGCTAAACACCAAACTAGCGGCGCTTAACGGCCCTAGCGTTGTCTGCGGTTAGTCCTTTTTAAGTGTTAAATAAGGCGCGCACTAAGCGCGCTTTTTTGTAACCTGTGTTAGCCACCTATCTACCCTTTCAGCGCCACGCCGGTTGCTCCATATTCAATTAGGTAGGTTCACTCATGGTCGCCTCGTAAAATTCTTGATCTAAAACAACTTACGTTTTTCCCAATGTCGTTTATAGTTAGTATTAGAAAGCTTCGATTTCGACAGCCGCTACTAAGTTTCGTAGTTAGGGGGACGTTATGATTGAGTGTAAACGAATTCTGGCCGTGGTAGATGCCGAGCGCGATAACCAACCTGCACTAAGCCGAGCTTATGAACTCGCTTCAAAAACAGGCGCTTCAGTTACCGCAATGATGGTGGTATACGACTTATCTTATGATATGACGACCATGCTTAGCCCGGATGAGCGCGAGTCAATGCGCGATGCAGTTACAAAGGAGCATGCAAAATGGCTTGCCACCCACTTAAGAGAACAAGGATTCACTGAAACTGATATCGTTGTAGAATGGAATAATCGTGCGTATGAGTCGATCATTTACTACACCCTAAACAATCAGATAGATTTAGTGGTAAAGGCAACCAAAAAGCACGACGATCTTGCTTCTGTTATTTTCACCCCCACCGACTGGCATTTAATGCGTAAATGCCCTCGCCCAGTATTGCTCGTTAAAGAGCACGACTGGCCAGAAGGAGGAGAGATTATTGCTGCAGTAAACGTAGGCAGTGAAGACGATGAGCATGCCGCACTTAACGATAAGCTCACCCTCATTGCTAACGACTACGCCTCTTTATTGAAAGGGAGCGTAAATTTGGTCAACAGTTACCCTTCTACGCCACTTAATATCGCCATAGAAGTACCTGAGTTTGACCCCGATACCTATCACGACGCGGTAAAAAATCATCATTTAAAGGAAATGCGTAGTCACGCGTTAAAGTACGGTATTCCTGACAACAAATGTGTAGTAAGAGAAGGCCTTCCGGAAAAAGTTATCCCGCAAGTGGCAAAAACACTGGATGCAGAGCTTGTTGTTATTGGTACTGTTGGCCGCGTGGGCATTTCAGCGGCCCTAATTGGTAACACTGCAGAACACGTGATCGACGAACTCAATTGCGATGTGCTTGCTATTAAGCCAGATGGATTTGTGTCGCCGTTGTCGGTGTAGTCTTTTCATCAAGTCTACATAGCCCGTGTTTGCCGTTACTTAGCGGCCAAACACGGTATGTCACCAACAAATTTAACTTCACAAGCATGGTCTCGAAAAGCCGCTTTAATGTATAATGGTGGCTTTATCACAAACCAAGCTAGTTAATTATGAGTTTAGGCACAAACAGTGCTGACGCGTCGCCATTAAATGCTGCGCAAAGTAAGCAAAAGTACAACTTCAACAAACTTCAGAAACGACTTCGCCGCAATGTGGGTAAAGCCATTGGCGATTTCGGTATGATTGAAAACAACGACAAAGTAATGGTGTGTTTATCTGGCGGTAAAGACAGCTACACCATGCTAGATATTTTATTGTTTTTAAAGAAGATTGCGCCTATTCATTTTGATATCGTTGCGGTTAATCTTGACCAAAAGCAGCCTGGTTTCCCCGAACATATCTTGCCTGAATATCTAGAAAGCATTGGCGTTGACTACAAAATTGTAGAAGAAGACACCTACTCTATTGTTAAAGACAAAATTCCAGAGGGAAAGACAACATGCTCTCTCTGTTCTCGCTTGCGCCGTGGTATTTTGTACCGCACGGCAAAAGAGTTAGGTGCGACTAAAATTGCATTAGGTCATCACCGCGACGACATGCTAGAAACGTTTTTCCTCAATATGTTTCATGGTGGCAAGCTTAAGTCTATGCCGCCAAAGCTAGTCAGCGACAACGGTGAACACATCGTTATTCGTCCATTGGCGTACTGCACAGAAAAAGACATCGAGAAATATTCTCAGGCCGCTGAATTTCCGATTATTCCGTGTAACCTTTGTGGCTCACAAGAAAACCTACAGCGCCAAAACATAAAGGCTATGCTTCAAGACTGGAACCGTCGCTTCCCAGGTCGTATAGAGTCGATGTTCCGCGCGCTTCAAAACGTAGCGCCTTCACACTTAATCGACAGCAACCTTTATGATTTTAAAGCTATTGCTACACAAGAAGGCCCGGTAGAAGACGGTGATATCGGGTTCGATGAACCTTCTTTCACTACAGAAAATAGTACGGACTTCAGTGATGAAGATAATACTATTGAAGTAATAAACATTATGGAACCTAAGTAAATGAAAATTGGACTTGCGCTAGGTGCCGGTGCCGCAAGGGGCTGGACTCACATTGGCATAATTGAAGCATTAGAAAAACTCGGCGTAAAAATTGACGTTGTAGCGGGATG
>Ga0208817_100248_pt1 | contig 19207 bp, 9 predicted proteins | sample Virmet3819_2500_FD_185741 | JGI IMG/M metagenome (GOLD analysis project Ga0208817, IMG submission 185741) | Marine viral communities from the Southern Atlantic ocean transect to study dissolved organic matter and carbon cycling - metaG... | ecosystem: Environmental > Aquatic > Marine > Oceanic ... | reverse complement strand
CTATTCAATATGAAGGACCTGAATCAGACAACGATTTAGCTTTTCATTACTATAACCCCGAAGAGGTTATTTTGGGAAAAACCATGGCAGAACACCTGCGTTTTGCAGCGTGTTACTGGCATAACTTTTGTTGGGATGGCGCTGATGTGTTTGGTCAAGGCACCTTTGGCAGACCGTGGTTGAAAGACGGCGACCCCATGAAACGCGCAGTTGAAAAAGCTGATGTCGCATTTGATTTTTTCAGTAAATTGAATGTTCCTTATTATTGTTTCCATGACACCGATGTGGCGCCTGGCGGAGACAGCATTAATGAGTATGTCAGCAACTTTTCATCTATGGTCGATGTGCTTGAAGAGAAGCAAGCACAAACAGGACTGAAGCTTTTATGGGGTACAGCGAACTTATTTAGCCACCCAAGATATTGTGCTGGCGGTGCCTCAAACCCCAATCCTGAAGTTTTTACTTTTGGCGCAACACAAGTTTTCCATGCTATGAACGCTACCAAACGGTTGGGTGGTGAGAATTATGTACTATGGGGCGGAAGAGAAGGTTATGAAAGTCTCCTTAACACCAACCTTAAAAAGGAAGATGAACAGTTGGGGCGCTTCTTTACCATGGTCGCAGAGCACAAGCATAAGATTGGCTTTAAAGGAACGCTACTCATCGAACCTAAGCCTCAGGAGCCTACAAAACATCAGTATGACTACGACTCGGCCACTGTGTATGGTTTTCTAAAACGTTATGGGCTAGAGGACGAGTTCAAAGTCAATATCGAAGCGAATCACGCTACGCTTGCTGGCCACTCTTTTCACCATGAAATAGCAACAGCAATAGCATTAGGTATTTTTGGCAGCATTGATGCTAATCGTGGTGATGCACAAAACGGCTGGGATACTGACCAGTTTCCAAATGCTGTTGATGAGTTAACGTTGGTCATGTATGAAATCTTAAAAAATGGTGGCTTTACTACTGGCGGACTGAATTTTGACTGTAAACTTCGTCGCCAGAGCTGCGCCCCGGCAGATTTATTCCATGGTCATATAGGGGGCATGGACCATATGGCCTTAGCGTTACGAAAAGCTGCAAAAATCATCGAGAACGACTTTCTGGCGCAAGCTAAAGAAGCAAGATATAAAGGCTGGCAGAGTGATTTAGGTAAAGCAATTGATAGTGGTAAACACAGCTTAGAATCATTAGCAGAGCATTGTGTATCGAATAACTTAGCGCCCAAAGCCGTGAGTGGTCAACAAGAGCTACTCGAAAATAAACTAAACCGCGCACTATTTGGCTAATTTTGCCTACATCGCGGGCCGGAAGAATTTCTAGCCCGCTTTTTACCTTTAGTCTTCTCACTCGATTTTCATCAACATCACTTCATTATCTTTTTGGAATAATTATGAAATTTTCGAACCCTATGGCTAATGCTGTACGTGCTTTATGCATGGATGCGGTAGAAAAAGCTCAGTCTGGTCATCCCGGAGCTCCTCTGGGAATGGCGGATATCGCCTATACGCTCTGGACAAAACATCTCAGACATAACCCATCTAACCCTGACTGGTTCAACCGCGATAGATTTGTTTTGTCAAACGGTCATGGTTCTATGTTGCTCTATGCACTGCTTCATCTAACTGGCTATGACCTTTCTATCGACGACCTAAAGCGATTTCGTCAGCTACACTCTAAAACGCCAGGGCATCCTGAATATAGCTACACCCCGGGGGTAGAAACCACCACTGGGCCGCTAGGTCAAGGACTTGCCAATGCTGTGGGGATGGCTATTGCTGAAAAAGTTTTGGCCGCACAGTTTAATAAACCTGAATATGCGGTAGTTGACCATTATACCTATTGTTTTGCTGGCGACGGTTGCTTGATGGAAGGCATTTCCCACGAGGCTTGTTCTTTGGCAGGGACGCTGGGATTGGAAAAGCTTATAGTATTTTGGGACGACAATGGTATTTCAATAGATGGCGAAGTGAAAGGCTGGTTCACTGACGATACGCAAGCCCGATTCCAAGCTTATGGCTGGCAAGTTATCGCTAACGTTGATGGTCACGACCATGAGGCTATCGACAATGCTATTTTAGAAGCGAAAAAGTGCGCGGGCAAACCCACGTTAATTTGCTGTAAAACGGTGATTGGTGCTGGGTCGCCAAATAAGGCTGGTAAAAACAGTAGCCACGGTTCACCGCTCGGAGAAAGTGAAATTCGGGCTACGAGAAAAGCCCTCAACTGGCATCATGAGCCTTTTGATATCCCTAGTGATATCTGTAATGAGTGGGACGCCAGAGAGGCCGGCGCAGCGTGGGAGAATGAGTGGAATACCTTATTCAAGAGGTTTAATGAAGCGCATCCTAGACTAGCGAGCGAATTTACACGACGCACTGTTGGCCAGTTGCCAGAAGACTTTTCACAAAGCGCCAATAGTTTCATCCACTCAGCGCAAGCTGAAATGCAACCTATGGCAACACGTAAAGCGTCCCAAAACGCTATTGAATTTTATGCGAATCTTTTACCTGAAATAATCGGAGGCTCAGCTGACTTGTCGGGGTCCAATTTAACCATGTGGAACTCATCTCAACCGATAACCGCAGAAAATGCTTCAGGAAACTATCTGTTTTACGGAGTGCGAGAATTTGGAATGACTGCTATTGCTAATGGAATTAGCATCCACAGTGGTCTTAAACCATTTTGTGCTACCTTTCTAATTTTCATGGAGTATGCTCGAAATGCTGTACGAATGGCAGCATTAATGGGCCTTCCTAATATTTTCGTTTATACCCATGACTCAATCGGTCAAGGCGAAGACGGCCCTACTCACCAGCCAATTGAGCAACTTGCCACGCTGCGTATGACGCCTAATTTGGATACATGGCGGCCCTGCGACGCTGCGGAGACGGCGGTAGCATGGAAGATAGCACTTATGCGCTCAAACGGCCCCACCGCTTTAGTTTTTAGTAGGCAAAGTGTGAAGCCCCAAGCAAGAACCGATGACCAATTACAAAAGATTGAAAGAGGTGGCTATACTCTTCGCCCTTGCGAGGGCGAACCTGACATTATCCTCATTGCCACTGGTTCAGAAGTCCCACTTGCTGTTGAAGCCGCTGAACAACTAATCAACTTGCACGATATTAAAGCCAGTGTCGTATCCTTACCCAGCCCAAGTGTATTTCTGCGTCAAGAATCTACTTACCAAGAACAGGTATTGCCCCCTCACGTAACATGTAGGCTAGCCATAGAGGCCGCACATGTCGATTACTGGCACAAGTTCGTGGGGCCTGCGGGGGAAATTCTTGGCCTGGACAGCTTTGGGGAATCGGCACCAGGCGAGGTTCTGTTCTCACACTTTGGCATTACCGTGGACAATGTGATTGCAAAAGCTCGAAAAGCTCTCGCAAAACGGAACACTTTTTAAGGGGCTGAAAGGGCGGACACCACTTTAATTAACCGGTGAAGACGATATCTAAAGGGAAAAATATGAAACAACGAAAACTTGGCAAATCTTCTATTTTCGCGAGCGAAGTTGGTCTGGGATGCTGGCAATTGGGAGGAGATTTTGGTCCAATCGCTATAGAAGATGCTATTCATATCATAGAAGCTGCCTTAGAAAACGGTATTACTTTTTTCGATACCGCTGATGTATACGGAGCGGGGCGAAGCGAGTCTATTCTTGGTGAACGGCTGGAGCAAACAAAAGCAGACGTAAAAATAGCCACTAAATACGGCCGTGGTGAAGGCACCTACCCCAGTGGTTATACGCTTCAAGATATGCGCGACGCTATTCAACGCTCTCGTGATCGGCTGCGTCGCGATAAAATTGATCTTCTTCAACTTCACTGCATACCACCTTCGGTTTTAGAAAAAGGTCACATTTTTGATTTCTTAAGACAAATGCAACAAGAAGGCCTTATCGATTATTTTGGCGCTAGTGTTGAAACCATTGATGAAGCGATGATGTGTGTAGCACACCCAGACCTAACTTCTCTGCAAATTATTTTTAACCTATTTAGACAGGCTCCTAAAGATGCTTTATTCAAAGTAGCCAAAGAAAACCAAGTTGGTATTATTGCGCGCCTTCCCCTTGCCAGCGGTTTATTAAGTGGCAAGTATAACGCTTCAACGTCATTCGCTGAATCCGACCATAGAAACTACAATAAAGATGGCGAAGCTTTCAGTGTTGGCGAAACCTTTTCTGGAATTGATTTTAATGAAGGTCTTAAATTGGTAGAGGCGTTGCAGCAGATAAAGCCCACTGAAATAACGATGGCAAACTTCGCTATGCGGTGGATTTTAGACCATGAAGAAGTAACAACTGTAATTCCAGGAGCCAGCTCTGCACAACAGGTTATGCAAAACGTAAACGCTTCTACTATCGCTCCTCTTTCAAGCGAAAGTCACAAATTACTGTATGAACTATACCAGTCTAAAATAGCGAATCTAATTAGGTGCCCAGTGTAATATAAAACCTTTGTATTTTAAGTCATTAGTTCAATAATAAACCCCTCTTTTGTCAGAGGGGTTTACTTTTTCTAGTAGCCGGGGCTACATCATTCTTTAAGGAAATGTCACTAGCACGTTATCAAGCAACACAGTATCCTCACTTGCGCCTGAAAACGATCCATTAATTTGAAATGCTATCCTTTCAACGTTTGCGATGTCGCCATTACCATTGTCAACGGGAGTGAAAGTAAAGACGTTTTCACCTGGCACCACATTTTGAATATTTCCGTACAGTCGTGTGTAACTAGGCGCTCCTGTCTGAACATAGCCCTGCACAGTCAATCCATTGTTGGCCTGCTCCTCGGTTACTGTAACCGTATATTTTAGACTTGCACCTGTATAATCAGTAGGGGAAAACTGGACTATATAGTTATGTGAAGCACTTGAACCGTTTGGAAGTAATTCAGCCGATTCGCGCAGCGCGTTGTGCACCACATTTGCAGTTGTGCCGTATTCGCCTTGCCAGCCTTCAACAGTTTCTTCAAAATCATATTCAACTACATTACTCGCCGGAACCGTTACAGGAATAGTAACAATCACATTATTTAACAATACGTTTTCGTCTAACGCCCCGGTTAAAGGCCCGTTAAGTTGAAAACCTATTCGTTCAATAATTTCAATGTCACCATTACCATTATCCAGCGGGCTTATTCTGAACGTATTCTCGCCCGCCACTGGCGTAAACGCCTCACCATACATACGCGTATAGTTTGGCGCTCCGGTTTGGATAAAGCCTTGAATCGTTAGACCTGCGTCCGCAAGCGTTTGAGAAACCGTTACGGAATAGTCCACGGTTGCATCGGTTAGGTCAGTTAATGCTATCTCGCGAATATACACCTGCTCATTCGCGTTACCGGCCCAGTCTGGTATCATTACAGCCGCCTGTGCCGCCTCATCATAATCTACAGACGCTCCAGTACCATAATCACCGCGCCAGCCTTGAACATCATTCAGAAAATCGTACTCAATCACAACGGGCTCTAAGTCGTCACCTGGAATGAAGATTTGTAGATCCAAGACCAAGCTGGTGTAGCCGTCCTGCTCAACTTGTACGTAAAGATTTCTCAATGCAGAACGTAAATTTTCAGTAGTGGTAATTTCACCCGTTTCACTGTCGATAGTGAATTCCCCCTCACCCGAGCCACCTAAGATTGACCAAGTGACGGGTTCACCTTCGGTGTTAACCACGCCGTCAAATGTTTTAGACTCAAGTACTATAACAGAGGTCCCGATTGGTGCATCTGCGCTAACCTCCAGCAGACCCGGATTTGTGATGGTAGGAGAGAGGCCTCGCATGTAACTGCGTAACCACTTCAGAGCAGGTTTTTCCGAACCGTTTTCCAATGCTAATATAGCACCTTGATTTTCGCGCCAGTGACCCGGTAAATACCCCCACATAGTTATCCCTTTAACTGCCGGATGTTCCCAAAATAGGGGGAATATTCTTTGATAATCCAGTAATTGAATAAGCTCGGTCGGGCCATCGATATCAAGCTCAGTAACGTAAACATCTAATCCTGTTTCTGACGCGATTCTATCGAGATTTTCTAACATAGCTTCGTTAGGACCAGTTGTAGAAAAAGCATGGCCTTGAAAGCCAAAGTCATCAAGTAGTCCACGTGCTTGAAGTAACTTCGCTAATTCAATAGCAAGGTCAGTACGAGAGGCAGAGTTGATTAAATTATACTCATTAAACATCAAGCGGGTAGTTGAAGGGAAAATATTTCGTGCCATCTGGAATGCATTGATGATCCAGTCGAACTTAGCGGCCTTATTTGTGGCTTCGGGCGTTGATAAGCCATTATTTTCAAATTGGCTAATTAATTCCGAAGTGGTTTGCGGATCAAATAAACGCAACGCATCAATATAGCCTGGGCCATCATTGGCCAGATTTGGCGGATCATTATCAAATTCATTTACCACCTCAATAAAGTCGATAGCTTCATATCTTGCGTTTACGGCATTAAACCATTCCAGAATTTCTTCAAGTTGTTCCTCTGCAGGCAAATCTGTTATCCATTCAGGCTGCTGATTCCCCCATACGAGAACGTGATGCTTATAAGGGAAGTTGTTGGCTTTGGCGAGCTCATAGGCTTCATCAAGCTCAGCCCAGTTCATTACATCTCTGGTACCTTCCACTGATCCCCATTTGCCTGCATTTTCGGGCGTAACCTGATTCCAGTAAGCTTCGAAGTTAGGTCGCTGTCGTCCACAGCAAACTCCCCCGAGGAATTTCTCTTGCCCTGTAGCAAGTGGAGGTCCAGCGGGAACGAAAGGTGGAGGCGGTTCAATAAGGTTACCAGCACGGCCATTTTCTAAAGCTTCTATAGTGAACAGAAGATCTTCTTTGGCAAATGCAAACTTATCAATGGCTAAACCATCTTCGCGACCAGCAAATCGAAACACCTGATCTAAGCTATTATCAGGTACCGTATAGGTCGGGCCTGCTATCCGTGTCCATTTCCACACGTTGCCTGCGGCTGAACCTCCCGAGATAACTAAACTGTTCGCTTCATAGCCCGGCTCTCCAGGCACCACAAATCCTGTAATATTATTAAGCGTTTCCCAGCCATTATTTCTACCAAACTCAGTAGGGAGAAAGAAGCTGTCGTCTTCAACTGTATTTGGGCCAACACGCACTCTCGCATATAGCGTATATTCTCCGGCATCAGGGAATGCGACTTCAAGTTCGATAACACGAGCATCATCGGTTGGCGCATTAGTGTCTGTTTCATTGATGGTCACGAAACTAGGGTCGCCCTCAATAACACTAAAGGCGTTACCTTTAAACAGTAGCGTGCCGGCACTCCCGCCCTCTGCCTCTGCATAAATTGCAACGTTAGGATCTGCCTTTTGAATAACAGCATCAAAGGCGAGCCTCGCTCGATTCGGTTCAAACGTCGTTTTAACCGAGACGCTTTGACCAGCAGGTAATGATGCTTCACTAACTACAAAATATGGCGCACCACTTTCGCTTAGACCATCCTCGCCCGTCACCCCAATGGTAGCGTTTTTAACAAGCATTCTTAGAGGGCCTTGAATGTCCTCATCACTATCATTTTGTATTTGTACATTAACAACGTAGACTCTGTTCGTTCTGTCAAATAAAGGTCGAGATTTGCTAATCGATATTTCTTCAATATCAGTCCAGTCGGCGAAAACGGGTGAAGCTAGCCAAGTTAAAGAAGTAACTATAATTAGTTTCAGTAAAAATTTTTTCATTGTACTAGCTCCTCTGCCAACATAACTGCTTTGCTCGCGACGTTCGCGCGCCTAAAGCAGCCAAACTAATCATCATAAGTATTACTCCACTAGGCGCTGGAACCGGCACACTGTTTTCAGTAATGGATACGTTATCTATTCGAAGAGTAGAACCACCTAAATCGGTAAAACCATCATCATCTGCACCTAACAGAAGCTGAAAATCTAGGGACAAATTCGAGATTGATGTAAGCGATGGCTCAAGCAGAAAAGAAAGAGTGTAACTGGCCAAGCCGTTAATATCGGCTTCAAAAAGGCTCCCGGTAGAGCCCGTATTACTATAAAAATTGATGCCATCAAAAAAGCTAATAACAAAATAATCGGCAATAAAGCTATTATCGATGTCTGATAATTCACTATTTACCTCAATATCCATGCTCAGAGTGAGTGGTCCACTTCCCGCTGATCTGAAATCTAAAAACTGAAATAATGTGTTTGCAAAAAAGGCTTCTGTATCTGTGTAGTCAACACTAATTACAGCCTCACAACTGGGGGCGGTGCCATTTATGGAAAAGTCATTTCCCGACGCTATAATGCCAGCGCCATCTGTATCTCGTTCCCATCCTGCAAAATTACACGTTGAGAAATCGCCGTTTTCAAGAATTGCTGCGTTCACAGCGGGCAAATAGAGCATTAATAAGCTTAATAAAATACTTCGATAAACCAACATAGCTATATTCCTAATTTATTTATTGGGGGGCACTCCGTCATTACTAAAAAACGAAATTTAACTTAGTAATAACGTAATAAGGCCAAACGTGACGTTTGGTTATAGTGGAGAATAGAGAATTGTCAGTAACATTTTCATAACAAAAAACGGTATTGCATTTACAATTTTTGGTTTTTTATTTCTCAGATAGTTTACTGCTAATAAGTAGCATTAGAATGAAAGGAGTATCGGATGAAACAAGTAGTGTTTAGGTGCACCATAATATTACTCATATTCAGTAGCCGTTGGGCCCACGCTGAGGTAAAGCTTCCCTCAGTGCTGTCCGACCACGCCGTACTTCAGCGCGATATACCAGTTTCTCTTTGGGGATGGTCTAGCCCTGAGGAAAAAGTAACCATTTTCCTAAATGGTGAAACATTGGCTGTTACAAAAGCTGACAAAGAAGACGGCATTTGGCGCACCTCACTACCCAAACAACCTGCGGGCGGACCTCATACCCTGAGATTTGTTGGCAACAATACTATTGAAGTCAAAGACGTATATTTTGGGGACCTGTGGCTGGCGTCTGGGCAATCTAACATGGTGTTACCGCTAGCCAGAATAAAGGAAAAGTTTCCGGACATTGTAGCAAATGAAAGCAGACCGTTGATCCGCGAGTTTAGTGTACCTATGCAGTACAATTTCAAGCAGCCAAATATCGAAGTAAAGGACGCACAATGGAAATCGGCCGATAAACTTATAGAGCGAGAATCGTTTTCAGCCGTTAGTTTTTTCTTTGCACGCGCAATTCAGGACGATGTGAATGTACCAGTAGGTATTGTTCTAAGTGCAGTGGGGGGAACGCCAATACAGTCGTGGATGAGTGAAGATGCATTAGCCTCATTTCCCGAAGATTTGAAAGAAGCGAAGTACTTCCAAAATGATAATGTCATTAACTCAATTATATCCCAAGATGCTGAGCGACAACGACAATGGGAAGATTACATATCAACTCACGATAAAGGTAATGTATCGCCCTATTGGTGGTCAAACAACATTGACGAAAGTGACTGGACTTTATTTTCGGTGCCTGGTTTTCTAACCGACGCGGAGCAAAAGCCTATTAATGGCGTGCATTGGTTCAGAAAACGCTTTCAGTGGCCTCATCACCTTGTAGGTGAACAAGCGACACTTGTGCTTGGAGCACTTGTCGATGCGGACACTACTTATGTAAATGGTACCAAAGTGGGGCAAACTACCTATAAGTATCCTCCCCGCCGTTACACGGTGCCCGCTGATGTGCTTAAACCTGGAAGCAATACTATTACTATTCGCTTAGAAAGTCATAGGGGCCACAGCGGGTTCGTTTCTGACAAGGAATACTGGATTGGCGCAGGTGAAACTCGCGTAGATTTAAACGGAGAATGGCACTACAAACTTGGCGTTGTCCATGAACATCTTCAGCAAACCACCTTCATTCAATACAAACCCATGGGCCTGTTCAACGCCATGATCAACCCACTAACGTCTTTACCAATCAAAGGAGTTATTTGGTATCAGGGGGAGTCAAATACAGCTAATCCAGATAATTATGGTGATATGTTTAAAACCATGATTGAAGACTGGCGAAATAAATGGAACAACCCCACGCTACCATTTTTATTTGTTCAGTTGGCTAACTTTAACCCGCGTTTGTCAACGCCAGCCCAAAGCGGTTGGGCTGAGTTAAGAGAACAGCAAGCATCCGCATTGTCTTTGCCCAACACGGGCATGGCGGTGGCCATCGACGTAGGTGAATGGAATGATATACATCCTTTAGATAAAGAATCTGTTGGTGAGCGACTCGCTAAAAATGCGCTCCATAAAGTTTATGGTAAAGATATTGTGTACAGTGGCCCTATGGCAACAAAGGTAACTCTAAAAGGAAGCCATGTGTGGATTAACTTTAAGTATCAAGGTGGTGGCTTGTTCACTTCGGGTACTAATTTGACAGGGTTTGAAATCGCGGATGAAAGTGGAGTGTTTCACTGGGCAAAAGCAGAGATTAAGGGGGAGCGTGTTCAGGTTTGGCACCCCGATGTAAAGCACCCTTCGGCCGTCCGTTATGCTTGGGCAGACAACCCAGCCGCGAATCTATATAACAAAGATGGGCTACCTGCCGCTCCATTTCGTTTTAATTTGGATTAGTACCAGGCATTAGCCTTTGCTTATAGGAAACACGTAACTGTTAAATTCTGCATGGAAGAAAACATGCAGATTTAACAAGTGCATTTGGCTTGCGTGTAACCTGGTCATTATCACTTTATACAGTGTGTACTATTGTCCTAAACCTCACTCTTACCCCCTCCTTTTAACCGTTTTTTATTGTCTTGGGCTTAGTTTTACAAAGTTTTATAAGAGGAAACTCAAAAAAAACAAAAAATTAACATACTCGCCTGCCTTAAGATTGCGCGAGCATCTTAGAGGTGTGAGTAAATTAATGTCCAAGTTAGGTGGGCAGCTTTCGGAGGAAACATGACTGATTTGATACGAACATTTGCTTTATTGATCGTGTTCTGGGTAGGGATAAATAGTCCAGTAATCGCAGCTGAGTCATTTGTGCACTTTGAGCGCGATAGCGGTGATTTACCTTTCGCAGTCGATGGCCAGCCAGCTCCACTGATCTTCGACAATGGTGAACCTAAAGGCGTAATCATGGCGATTGAACAGCTCAAAGGTGACATTAAGAAAGTAACAGGAAATAGTCCATCTATCGCCGAGCCACAAGTTAAACAATCGGCTGTTGTCATTATCGGGACATTGGATAACAGCCCCGAATTACAAATGCTTGAACGGCAAGGGAAAGTCGACTTCTCGCGTATTAGGGGTGAATGGGAGGCATATCATATTGAGGTAATTCCCTCCCCCATGCCAAACATAGCACAAGCGTTAGTGATCGCCGGTAGTGACCGCAGGGGGACGATTTATGGCATTTACGAACTCGCACGGCAACTTGGCGTTTCACCTTGGTATTGGTGGGCCGATGTTCCCGTCAGCACTCATAATAATATCTATATACATCATAAAACTCAGATCATAGACCAGCCAAAAGTAAAGTACCGGGGCATTTTTTTAAATGACGAAGCACCTGCGTTAACGGGGTACGTGAAAGACAAATTTGGCAACTACAACAATGAATTTTACCAGCATGTATTCGAACTACTCCTACGTTTAAAAGCCAACTTTCTCTGGCCAGCTATGTGGAACAATGCGTTTAGCGTTGACGATCCAATGAATGCTCAACTGGCACATGATATGGGCATTGTAATGAGCACCTCCCATCATGAACCGATGATGCGGGCAGATAAAGAATGGAACAGGTTCGGGGAGGGAAGATGGGATTATGCGGTAAATCAAGACAATCTATATCAGTTTTGGACGGAAGGAGCAAAACGTCATAAAAGTTTCGATAGTGTGTTCACACTAGGTATGCGTGGCCAAGAAGACACGCCGATGAGTGAAACTCAAAATATCGCACTTTTAGAAAAGGTGGTCACCGACCAAAGAAAGATATTATCTGATGTTTTTACTGAAAAGGAGGTGTCTGACATACCACAGGTGTGGACCCTTTATAAAGAAGTTCAAGGCTATTATGAAAATGGAATGCGAGTGCCCGACGATGTCACACTGCTATGGGCTGATGATAACTGGGGCAATATTCGACGTTTACCTACACCAGAAGAGCGCCAACGAAAAGGTGGAGCTGGCGTATATTATCATTTTGACTATGTGGGGGGGCCGCGTTCCTATCGCTGGATTAATACCGTTCCTATCGCCAAAATATGGGAACAGATGCAGTTGGCTTATCAATTCGAAGCACGAGAAATATGGATAACCAATGTGGGGGACCTGAAACCCATGGAGTATCCAATTGATTTCTTTTTGAACATGGCGTGGGATCCAACACTTATGGATACCGAAGCGCTTGCAAACTTTGGATTAAATTGGGCTAGCCAACAATTTGGTAAAAAACACGCAAAGGAAATTGCAGATATCGTTGAAGGTTATACGCGCCATAATGGCAGGCGTAAACCTGAGCTTGTGGCGCCCTCTACATATAGTATAAATGTATACGACGAAGCTCACCGTATTTCTGAAGAACTTGCTGCACTAGAGCTAAAGGCAGAATCGATTTACCAAGACTTACAAACATCCTATCAAGATGCCTTTTTTCAGCTTGTCCTTCATCCAATTAAAGCTGTGCGCATTGTCTACGAATTAAACCACAACCTTGCGAAAAACAGACTGTACGCCCTGCAAGAACGTGCGAGTGCGAATGATTATGCCCTAAAAGCGCGAAAGTGGTTTGCACAAGATGCTGCTCTAGAAAGAAGGTACCACGAGCTAAATAATGGGCGCTGGAACCATTTTATGTCTCAACCCCATATTGGTTATACCAACTGGAACAACCCACCAGAAGACACCATGCCGGTGTTACATATCAACAAACCAAATGCTGTGTCTGATATGGGCGTGTCTATTGAAGGCAGTGCCGCAGCTTGGCCACAGGATAGCGGTACATCATGGCCTCATAATAGCAATATGAAACTAACGTTCGAATCTTTCGGCCAATCCCAACGCTACATTGAAATATATAACAAAGGTACTGTTCCCTTTGATTTTACCGCAGAGGTCTCTGCTCCTTGGATACGTCTAAGCCAGCAAGAAGGAAAAGTAAAAGATGATAAACGCGTATTAGTCAGTATAGATTGGGAAAATTTAACGATAGGCCACCATGCCGGTCATATTGTGATCTCAGGAGCAGCTTGGGGTGAAGCAAAAATCAGTATATCGGCAATTAAACGACAACAAGAAAGTATCAAAGGTTTTGTGGAGGCTGACGGATATATCTCAATAGAGGCAGCCAATACACAACGACGGCACAGCACCGATAGCGGCTTATGGTACGAAATTCCACTACATGGCCGCACCCGCTCATCTATGGCAGTATCAATGCCTATCGATGAAACATTTGTAGAAGATTTAACTGCTTCGCCAGTCATTGAATACGACCTTCATCTGTTTAGCAGCGGCGACATAAGCATTCAAACAATTGTAGCGCCAAGTCTAAACTTTGTTCCTGATCGGGGACTGCGCTACGCAATTTCACTGGGTGAAGAGCCTCCTCAGATCATCGATATTCTAGAGGATAACAGTGACAAAGCATGGCAGGATTCAGTTAAAAAGGGCGTTCGCTATGCGATAAGTCACCATACTTTAAAGACACCCGGAGCGAAAACCCTAAAGATCTACGCCATTGACCCTGGTGTAGTGATTCAAAAAATAATTGTGGACACAGGTCGCTTAAAACCGAGTTATCTTGGCCCAGAGCAGAGTGTTTTTATCGAGTGACTAGGAGCGGGTGGCTAGCCTGCTACGGACACTAATGATATTTGAAGTCCTCTGGCTTTATGAATATGAATATCGGTGTGCTGGCCGGCTTTTCGGTCCAGCGCATTTCCTTTTTCTTGATAAATTTCTCGGGGCCAATTTGTAATTTATCCAAGATTAATTGACAGGGCTTAGTGTGGAGGAGGTAACTATGAGGAGACACGAGAGCTCGTTGAACACATATCATTCTGATGCCTGAAGAGAGCGAACTGTCGGTAGTGAACTTTTAATAAAATTAGTGTATCGCCTTAACAGACCGACGTATAAAGCCTTAAAACATAAGGCGAAAACGTACAATGTGATATGGACGATACACTAGCTCTCACGAAGAGGTTTTAACGAAACCTCTTTAAAGGCATTACACTTGTAATATGTTAAACCGCTTTCGGTTGAATGCCGCTTTAACCCTACTTTTCTTCTACATTACTCGACGCGTACATCGCCGTAAGGGGAGAGCGTTATGATTTTTCCATCATCGTCATATTCTATCGGTGCCACCTTAACGGAACGCAAATGAGTTACGCCACCCGAGAGTGTACTATCGTGGTAAAACAAATAGTGTTTACCTTCAAACTCACAAATTGAATGGTGCGTTGTCCAACCGACCACGGGCTCAAGAATTCGTCCAGCATAAACGAATGGCCCGTAAGGACTATCGCCAATTGCATAGCAAAGATAGTGGGTATTACCTGTCGAATAGGAGAAGTAATACTTCCCTTTATGTTTGTGCATCCACGATGCCTCAAAGAAGCGACGCTCATGGTCACCCGCTAATAAAGGTTTGCCACCTTCGTCTACAATCAGTATCTCTCTGGGCGTATGGTCAAATTCCAGCATGTCACCGCTCATCTTGGCCACTATTGGACCAAGCGCAGGCTCGCCGTCTTGGGGTTCTGCAAAAGAAGCGTTGTACTTGTTTTCTCTATAGTTCTGCAGTTGTCCACCCCATATACCACCGAAATACATGTAATGTGTTCCGTCGTCGTCTTCAAACACGGCTGGGTCAATAGAATAACTTCCGCCGATAGGTTCAGGCTGTGCCATGAATGGACCATGAGGAGTATTGCTTACAGCAACGCCAATTTGAAAGATTCCATCGCTTTTCTTCGCAGGAAAATAAAGAAAATATTTACCATTTTTAGTCGCGGCATCTGGTGCCCACATTTGGCGCTCTGCCCATTTCACATTATCCACGTGCAATGCTACACCATGATCTTGCACCGGTGATGTTAGCGAGTCCATGGAAAGTACATGATAGTCGCACATAGCAAAGTGATCGCCATTGTCGTTAAAAGGTATTCCCGCTTCAATATCGTGAGAGGGATAAATGTAAATTTTTCCTTCAAATACGTGTGCAGAAGGGTCTGCGGTGTAGATGTGCTCTACAAGAGGCTTGGATATCGCAGACTCTTTATATGTTTCGATCTCATTTTCATATTGTTTCTCTGGCATTTTATACTCCTTAAAGCTCTACCTTCACAGCCCGCCTTACCATTAATTCCTTTTCAATTTGAGTCTCTTTACTCTTGTCTATGCTATACAAGAACAGCACAGCAATAACACAAAGTAAAAAAGGTATAGCAGCATAGACACTCACCGATAATTTAATTCCTTCAACCGCGGCTACGGTTTGCGATGACAATTCTGCATCATATCCATAGGTAGCCAGTATGCCCGCGACTAACGCTCCCCCTATGCTTAGGCCAGATTTAAGCCCAAATATCATTGCGGAAAATATAATCGCGGTGGCTCTACGGTTATTTTTCCACTCTGAATAGTCCGCAACATCCGCCACCATTGCCCAAAGTAAGGGGATCGTAATGCCATAAAAGAAGCCATGCATAATTTGACTCAAAAACACCCAACCTATTTCTGTAGGAGGTATAATGTAGAAAGCGAGTATAAAAAGTGTTGAGACAAATAGAGCGCATCCAAATACATCTCTTTTGCCAAATTTATCAGCTAAAGGTTTGCAAAACCCTATCCCAACAATCATAAAAATAATGCCGCCAGCATTAAACAAACTAAAGCCAGATGTCGCCGCATCTTCAGGCCAGCGAAATTCGGTCAGGCCAGCATTAACGAGTATTTTATTGAGTGCATCTATAGACGCGTTGAATTGAATATCATTTAGGAATATTTGAATGTGAGCTGCACTTAAATAATTCTCGAAATAATAGATATACATACCGCCTTTTAAAGCAAGCGTGACGAAAACTAAAATAGTGACGCAAAGAATAATTAACCAAGGCCGATTGCCCATCAAATCTGTTATGTCATCCTTGATACTCGAAGACATTCCTGGTGAAGGGATCACTCTTTCTTTCGTAGTTATAAAAGTAATCAGAAAGAAAATAATACCCACAACAGAAAATATCATTATGGTATTTTGAAAGCCTGCTGCTTTATCCCCGTCTCCTAAAATCAACACAAGAGGTAGCAACAAAACCTGAATAATAAATTGAGCAATCATTACCGCGACGAAACGGTAGGCCGATAGACTGTTTCGATCTTTCATGTTGCCAGTCAACACGCCGCTTAGGGCTGAATACGGAAGGTTGTTCGCAGAATAAATCACGACCAACAATACATATGTGGTAAAAGCGTATATTAACTTTCCTTGGTCACTCAACGCGGGTGTACTAAAGGCAAGTAAGGAGATTATACCTAAAGGAACTGAAGTCCATAGTATCCATGGCCTAAACTTGCCCCAGCGTGTATGAGTACGGTCTGCTATCACACCCATCACAGGATTAAAAAAAGCACCTATCATGCCGCCAACAAAAATTATTGTTGCAGCCGAGGCCGGCGGGATTTTATAAACATCTGTGTAAAAAAAAGCCAGAAAAGTCATCAGTGTTTGAAATATAAGGTTGGCGCCTAAGTCACCGAGGCTATAGCCTATTTTTTCTGTGATAGATATGGAATTGGTTTGTGCATTCATTTACTGCGTCTACTTACATATAGAAAAGAAAAGTGGAATAAGTGTAATAAAAATTTGTTATCATCATGTTGCAACTTGTCGCTATTATTAACAATTATGTTTTTTAAGATACTTGTTCTCGTTTTGCATTTTTAACGAGATTACGGCTTTCAACTAGGCTTGAAATGTATTCAAATTCAGAGTATCAAGTAACACTACATTTGGTCGATTAACAGGTTCAGGTCCGAGTATGTATGAATCAAAACACAGCATTTCGCTGCTTTTTAATGCTAATAACGTGTATGATCGACAAATTCTAGAGGGTATCGGACACTACCTGCATACCACTAAAGTCGATTGGGACGTCTTTTTAGAAGAGGACTTTAGGTTTCATGGTGATGATGTCAGTGAATGGCGCTGTGATGGATTAATAGCTAACTATGATGACCTAGAAATCAAGAAAATTGTAGACAACATATCTGAACCGGTTATCGGTGTAGGATGCTCCTATTCTGACCTAGAACAATACCCGAATATTCCTTACGTGGCATCAGACAATTTCGCGCTGGTTGAATCTGCGTTTAAACACCTAAAAGAGAAAGGATTAAAACGTTTTGCGATGTATAGCGTACCCCTCGATGAACATCATCGGTGGGTTATCGAGCGTGAGCGCGCATTCGCGAAGTTGGCAAGTAAAGAAGAATATAGCTACCAAATTTATAAAGGCCATGCCACAAACCGTAAAACATGGCATTCCACGTTTAAGCAATTAAGCGATTGGATAGAGAATCTGCCAAAGCCTATAGGGATTATTGCGGTAAACGATGCCCGAGCACGGCACCTACTCCAAGCATGTGATCACTTAGGGGTAGAGGTTCCTGAAAGAGTATCAATTATTGGCATTGATAATGACGACTTAGCAAGAAACCTAAGCCGGATTAGCTTGAGTTCAGTGACACAAGGTTGTTTCGAAATGGGGTACAAAGCCGCGAAACTTCTTCACAAGCGGTTAGAAGGTAAAAAGGTGCCTGAAAGTCAGGTATTAGTGGGTCCAGTAGGCGTTGAAGCACGTCAATCGACAGAATTCAAAGCATTGTCTGACCCTTATGTAATTCAAGCCGTTCACTTTATACGACAGTTTGCCACTAAAGGTATCAAGGTTGATCAGGTAACAGACTTCGTAGGTATTTCCAGGTCTAATCTCGAAAACCGTTTTCAACAAGAACATGGCTACAGTGTTCATACAGCAATTCATAACGAGAAACTTGTTCGCGCGTGTAAGCTACTCGCCGAATCAGAGATGTCAATTAATGACATTGCCGAAAAATGCGGTTATCCCTCACTCCAATATATGTATTCTGTTTTCAACAAGCACTTTAATTCAACGCCATCAGCTTATAGAAGCGAAAATCAAAAGGGTAAGGAAAGTAAAGTGGCTAGTTTTTAAGTTGCAACAATGGCACTACCTATCCTCAGCTAAAAAGAGTTCGGTTCAAGCCCTTTGGTAATCACTATAGGATTTTATTTAATGCTCATACTTGTCGAACTAATCCTACTTAGAACAGTAAAAACTCACGCCTGTTAAAATTTAGTTAACGGTTTGATAAATTACATAAAGGCTTTTGTCTTATCTCGAGCGCTATTATTGAGGCGTTAAACAATCATCGGTGTAATTTGAAAATAACGAATAGCGGTACAGATGATGTTAACGAATTAATACACTCATTAATGCGGGATCTGGAGAAGGCACATGTCGAAAAGAAAGTTTGCCAAAACACAGTTGGCAACAAGTTTATCCTTAATTTTGGGAGTTACAATTTCAACTCCCGTACTTGCTCAGGAACAAGATGATCAAGAAACAGAGATTATCGAAGTAACAGGTATAAGAGGTAGTTTGCAAGAAGCCGCATCTATTAAGCGTTATTCTGCTGGTATCGTAGATGCAATTTCAGCTGAAGATATTGGTAAGTTCCCAGATACTAACCTCGCAGAATCGTTACAGCGTATTACCGGTGTTTCAATCAGCCGGACTAACGGCGAAGGTTCAGAAGTGACTGTTCGCGGTTTCGCGGGTGGTAATAATATGATTACACTCAATGGTCGTACAATGCCTGCGGCTATTACTTATGGTGCGGGTTCTGGTGCTGACGGAACAACTCGTGGGGGTAACACCCGTTCATTTGATTTCCAAAATTTGGCTTCAGAGGCCGTTAGAGCGGTAGAAGTATATAAAACAGGTAAGGCCAATATTGCAACGGGCGGCATTGGTGCAACCATTAATATCGTGACAGCTAAACCCTTAGACAATGAAGGTTTTACGGCTACTGCGGGTGTAAAAGCGGTACATGACACGACAAATAGAACGGGAGACGATGTAACTCCAGAGGCCTCGGCGATTGTTAGTTACGCTAACGATGACGCGACCTGGGGCGTTAGCGTAGCTGCGA
>Ga0208817_100235_pt1 | contig 20120 bp, 14 predicted proteins | sample Virmet3819_2500_FD_185741 | JGI IMG/M metagenome (GOLD analysis project Ga0208817, IMG submission 185741) | Marine viral communities from the Southern Atlantic ocean transect to study dissolved organic matter and carbon cycling - metaG... | ecosystem: Environmental > Aquatic > Marine > Oceanic ... | reverse complement strand
AATTTGTACAAAGCCGTTTTCCAGCTCGGCTTTATTGAGGGCGCTTAACAGCGCGGCCTCAATATCGCGGCGGTCAACGTCGTAACCCAGCGATACGTCCGCCGACACCACGGTGCCAGAGGAGCGCACCACATTGTAGGGTTCCTGCACCAGCAACAGGTTGGGTACGGTGACCAACTCGCTGGTTTCGTTTTGGATTTCCACATGCAATAAGCCGAGTTGGCTCACCCGCCCCAATTCATTGCGAAACTCTATGTAGTCGCCCGCTTTGAAGCTGTTGACGGTGCGCAGCATAAAACCCGCCATCAGGTTGCCCATAACCGAGGTTGACGACAGCGCGATTGCCGCAGAGGCGAGCAGACCGACCAGCGAAAACAGCTGTCCGCGTAATTCGTTGTCCATGGGTAAGGTGGCTATCAGCGCAACCAGGCCGAGCAGCCGAAACACCAGGCGCATGCCCTGCTCGCGGTAGCGGATGTCGGCGCCGTGCTCTTTCTGAACGCTGAAGAGCTTGCGGGTAATCAGCCAGCCAATGACGATCAGCAGCAGGGCAACAAGCGCTGGCACCCAGAGCCCAAGCCAGGTAGGTAAAATGCCCTGTGCTGCGTCTATCGCCTGTTCCATACGTTTTTGCCTTACCTTCGCCGAGTTTCTGAGCTTCGATGGTGCTCAGTGTAGTCTGCTCGCTGTGTCGCGGATAGTCCTGTGCAGGCATAGGGTGAGTGCCCGGCGCTGTGTTAAACTGGCTGGCTCAAATGGAGAGTCGATTTAACAAAGAGGTCAGCATGCCTGCATACCGTTCCAAAACCTCCACCGCCGGCCGCAATATGGCAGGTGCCCGAGCGCTGTGGCGCGCCACGGGTATGAAAGATGATGACTTTAATAAACCCATCATCGCTGTTGCCAACTCCTTTACCCAGTTTGTGCCGGGTCATGTCCACCTCAAGGACATGGGGCAATTGGTTGCCCGCGAAATTGAGAAAGCGGGTGGTGTGGCAAAAGAGTTCAATACTATCGCCGTAGATGACGGTATCGCCATGGGCCACGACGGCATGCTGTATAGCCTGCCGAGCCGGGACATCATCGCCGACTCCGTTGAGTATATGGTCAACGCTCACTGCGCCGATGCCATTGTATGTATTTCCAACTGCGACAAGATTACTCCGGGAATGTTGATGGCAGCGATGCGTCTGAATATTCCGGTTATCTTTGTCTCTGGCGGCCCGATGGAGGCCGGAAAAACCAAGCTGTCGGAAAACAAACTGGATCTGGTTGATGCCATGGTTATCGCCGTAGATGAAAATGCGGACGATGAGACCGTTGCCGAGTACGAACGCTCAGCTTGCCCAACCTGTGGCAGCTGCTCCGGGATGTTTACCGCGAATTCAATGAATTGCCTTACCGAAGCGCTGGGTCTGTCGCTGCCGGGTAACGGCTCGTTGCTGGCCACTCACGCCGACCGCGAAAAACTGTTTCTGGAAGCCGGCCGCCGAATTGTTGAGCTTGCCAAGCGCTACTACGAAGAAGACGACGACAGCGTGCTGCCGCGCAATATCGCCAGTCGTGAGGCGTTCAATAATGCGATGGCACTCGATATTGCCATGGGCGGCTCAACGAATACGATTCTTCACCTGCTTGCCGCCGCGCAGGAAGCGGAGTTGGACTTTGGCATGAAGGACATCGACGAATTGTCTCGTCGCGTGCCTCAGCTCTGTAAGGTTGCACCGAATACACCGCTCTACCATATGGAAGACGTGCACCGCGCTGGCGGTGTTATGGGTATTCTCGGTGAGTTGGCGCGCGCTGACCTGCTCAACACCGGCCTGCCTACCGTGCATGCCAGCAGTGTGGCCTCGGCCCTGCAAACCTGGGACATCATGGTGACCGACAACGACGCGGTGAAAACCTTTTACAAGGCTGGCCCCGCAGGGATTCCGACGCAAACCGCCTTTAGCCAGGACACGCGCTGGTCGTCACTGGATGCCGACCGTGAAAATGGCTGCATTCGCTCGCTGGAGCACGCTTTCTCGGAAGAAGGTGGTTTGGCGGTGCTGCATGGCAACATCGCCGAGGACGGCTGTGTTGTAAAAACCTCGGGCGTGGATGAAAGCATCCTGGTCTTTGAAGGCCCGGCGCATATCTGCGAGAGCCAAGAAGATGCGGTTGATGACATCCTCAATGACCGTGTAAAAGCCGGTGACGTGGTGATTGTGCGCTATGAAGGCCCCAAAGGTGGCCCAGGGATGCAAGAGATGTTGTATCCCACCAGCTACATCAAGTCGAAAGGCTTGGGTAAGGCCTGTGCGCTGTTGACCGATGGCCGTTTCTCGGGCGGTACATCTGGCTTGTCGATCGGCCACGCCTCACCAGAGGCCGCAGCGGGCGGCGCCATTGGTTTGGTAGAACAGGGCGATATCATTCGCATTGATATTCCCGCGCGTACCATCAATGTGCTGCTCGATGATGCTGAACTGGCTAAGCGCCGCAAGGCGATGGATGCCAAAGGCAGCGAGGCCTGGAAGCCACTAAAAGAGCGTCCGCGCAAGGTTTCTGCAGCGCTCAAAGCCTATGCCAAAATGGCAACCAGTGCAGATAAAGGCGCTGTAAGGGACATCAGTCAGCTGTAATGCACGCTGCGCCGCTGGAGCACACAGGGCTTCGGCGGCGCGCTAGCTTGCATGGCCAGCGGTGACACCAAGGAATGAGTGTATGGCGCAAGATTGGCGCCGGCTGGGATATATCGCCGGTATTGTAATTCCTCTTTGGCTGCTAGTTGGGGTGATGCTCGCCGCATCGTTCTACCCTGGCTATAGCCATCGCCACCAAGCGCTGAGTGAATTGGGCGCGACTGGGGCGCCGACCGATGTGCTGTCACCACTGATCAATAATTTCCCGTTGGGCGGGCTGTTTCTACTGTTCGCCTATGCGGTTTTCAAAACCTTCCCTCACTCCCGGTTGGCAAAGTTTAGCGCCGTGCTCATAGGCGTACATGGCGTGGCCAGTATCGGAGCTGGCCTGTTTTCCTGCGACATGGGTTGTAACCCGCCGTCTCCTTCTGTTGATCAGCAGCTGCACAATCTTTTTGGGGCGGTGATGTTTTTGAGTTTACTGATAGCGAGCGCACTGTGGGGTAGCCTCAGCTGGCGCGTGCTGCAGTGTCGCTGGCTGGCTGTGCTGTCAGCCGCTTGCTGCGCATTGGCAATTCTGACCTTGTGGCCCATGGCTGCAGCCATCGAGTCAGGGGAAAACTTTGGCGTATACCAGCGCCTTAACTACGGCGTGTCGGTACTTTGGTTGAGCGCGCTGGCGGGTCAGCTTTATTGGCTGCAGGGCCGTCGATAAGGTCGGCGATGAACACTTAAAGGGATCATAGATTATGGAAGAATCCTCGTCGCTAGAGCAGGAGTCAGCGGCCAATCAAGGTGCAGAATTCCCCGGTTACTTTGCGGTATCAACGACAAAGTTCATTGTCATGTCGGCGTGCACGCTGGGGCTGTATGAGGTGTTTTGGTTTTATAAAAACTGGCAGCGCGTGAAAGAAAAAACCGGCGCACAGATGATGCCATTTTGGCGAGCCGTGTTCGCGCCGCTGTGGGCCTATGTATTGTTTGATCATTTGCGCGACCAGCTTAAAGAACTGCACATAGCAAGCACGCTTGTCGCCGGCGCGTGGGCGCTACTCTATCTTGCCTTTCAGGTGCTGTCGCAATTTGAAGCGCCAGTGGGCCTGTTGGCGATACTGTCTTTTAGTGCCCTGCTGCCGGCAAATGCCGCGATGAGCCGGATCAACGCGGTTCAGCAGCCCCCTGTGGAGCTGAATGACAAAATACAGGGTTGGAATTGGCTGGCAGTGGCGCTCGGTGGCGTGTTTTATTTGATGTTGGCGCTGGCGTTGCTCGGGCCGGGTGACATGGCGCCGGCCCAGCGAATTTAACAGGGCAGAGTGCCGAGTTAGGGAGAATAATTATATGCAAAGACATAAGGGCGGTGTTGCGCTGGTTACCGGCGCGGCGTCGGGTATCGGGCGCGCTACAGCGATTCGGCTGGCGCAAGAGGGCGCAAGCGTTGTCCTCTGCGATGTGAATATGAGCGGCCTAGAGGAAACGCTCAGCCTTATGCCGCCGTCTGCCAGAGTGCAGTGCCAGGAGCTGGACGTGACCGACATCGACAGCTGTCAGCAAGCAGTCGCCCAGTGCATGATCGATTTCGGACGGCTGGATGTGCTGTGCAATATTGCCGGCATATCGCTGTGTCGCAACCTTGCTGACATTACCGCAGAGGAATGGCAGCGGATCGTTGCGATCAATCTAAACGGGGTGTTTTACATGTGCCAGGCGGCAATGCCCCACTTGGTGGAGACCCGGGGGAACATCGTTAATATGGCGTCGACGGCGGGCCTGGAGGGCTTGGCCTACAACGCGGGCTACTGCGCAACCAAAGGCGCGGTAGTGATGTTAAGCAAGTCGCTGGCAATGGAGTTCTCGGGCAAGGGCGTACGCGTGAATGCCGTCTGTCCCGGCGCGGTGGAAACGCCGCTGAGTGCTCAATTTGAAATGCCGGAAGGGGCCGACCCCGCGCTTATGGGGCGTATGTTCCCCCTGTTGGAAATGAGTCAGCCCGAGGAAATTGCCGCCGCCGTGGCCTATTTGGCGTCGCAGGAGGCGCGCTTTGTTACCGGTGTTGCGTTTGCCATTGATGGCGGTCAGACGGCTGGCTGATGTAGTCGGAGAGCATAAAAAGGCTACTTGACGTCGCCAAGTAGCCTTTTCAGACACCGATACCGGTGTGGATTAGAAGTGATAAATCGCTTCTACACCAAAGGTTGTGGGCTCGCCGCGCTGGGTAGTCAATACGCCGGCAACTGCATTTACCGATGCGCTGATATAGCTGCGGTAGCTCTCATCCAATAGGTTCTTACCCCATACACCGACTTCCCATTTCCGCTCGGGGCTGTAGTAGGACACACGCGCATTCAGCAAGCCGTAGGCTTCTTGTTCGTTGTCGCTATCAGAATAGGGGTCTGTGACCTGCGTTGGTCGCTGATAGTGCTCATCCTGGTAGGTGTAGGTCATATTGGCTCGAAGCTCGCCCATGTCAGCCATTTCTACCGAGTAATCCAAAGAGAGTGTTGCCGCGAGCTCGGGCGACCATGTGCGTGAGGTGCCCTCTTCTATACGAAGCAGGCCCTGCGCGTCGCGCACGTCTTCGGTGTACTCGGCATTCAAAGCCAATACGTTGGCGCTGATAGTCAGGCGCTCAGTGGCCAGGTAGGTAAGTTCAGTTTCCCAGCCTTTTCCGGTTACTTCTGCAGCGTTTACAGTACGTGCAACTGGCGAATTGCCGTCGGCGAGCAGGGTCTGCAAATTCTTGTAGACGTACATGAAGATAGACGAGTTGAATCGTAACCGTCGATCAAACAGGTCGGATTTAATGCCCACTTCGTAATTGATGTTAGTTTCTTCATCAAACGGGTCTGTGGCGAAGTCTGGTGTGGTGAAGCCGTTTACCGGGTCGCCTTCTACGGTTAGGCGGGTGTTGAAACCACCGGACTTGTAACCCTGACTAATGGTCGCGTACAACAGGATATTTTCGTCAAGCGCGTAGTCGGCACCGATACGTCCGGAAACATTACTCCAGTTGTCGTCCCATGAACTTACCGATGGGTCGGCAAGCTGTGAATGGTTTGGGTAGAGAATGCCGCCATTGTTGTAGCTGGTGTTCTGTGGGTCGGCGTAGTCAAAGGTCTTCTTGTCGTAGGAGTAGCGAATCCCCGCAGTAAGATTGAGGGCCTCTGTTACATGCCATGTGGCATCAGAGAACAGTGAGTAGCTTTCTGTTTCGTTATCGCCGCCACTGGACTCGGTTACGTTGTTTGCGGCACCGGCAGGCCCGATGCGGTTTAGGCCGATTAGGGAGCTTAGATAGGTGGTGTTCCACTCTTCACGGTCTTGTTTGTAGTAGTTAAAACCGACAAGCCAATCTAAGCTTTCGGTCATGCCATTCAGGCGAAGCTCCTGGTTGATCTCTTTCGTGCTGCCGGTCTTCCATGAATTTGCAAGCCCGAGGTTACTACCGTCTAAATCACTGCCAACACGGGCGTCCACTTCCCTAAGTGAGCTGATTGATGTCAGTGTAAGGTCCGAGTTGATATCCCAGGTTAGCTTCACTGCGTCGCCAGTGATCTTCCGGTTCTGAACAATATCAGGTGCCGCCGCCGCAGGCCTTACTGGGAGGCCACCGCCGATGGGGAGGATAAAGCCGGCGTTGCCACTGGCATTGTCGTTGTTTTTCTCATTGTAGAAGCTTGCCGGATGAGCCTGGGACCATACCGCCGCCCAGATAGGAGAGCTGGGGTTGATGGCATTGACGCTGGTGTAACCGCTGTGGTCATCTTGCTTAGACCAGTCGCGGCTATATTCTACTTCCAGGCTATCGGCGGCGACCCATAGAGCGCGTACAAAGCCAGACATGCGATCCTGGCCTGATCCATCTTTCTTGCCAGTGATTACATTTGTCTGCCAGCCATCTCGGTCACGAGTGGAAATGCCGCCTCGCACCATTAGGGTGTTGTCGATAATGGGAACGTTGACGAGGGCGCGGCGTGTTAGCAGGCCATAGTTGCCAACGCCAAGGCTAACCTCTGCCTCAAGTTCATCGCTGGGTTTATTGGTAATAACGTTTACGGCACCGCCTGACGCGTTGCGGCCGAATAGTGTGCCTTGGGGGCCTTTCAACACTTCTACTTGGCGTATATCGAGCAAGTCACCGAGCATTTCAAAGCCGTTGCCAAGGTATATGCCATCGAGATAGAACGGAATACTTTCTTCCACACCGAAGCCGAAGCCGTAACTATTGACTCCCCGAAGTGCAGATACCTTGAAGGTGCTCTGTGTATCGGCGATCTTGAACCCTGGCGATATTGATGACATGTCGCTCAACGTGCTGATACCGTTTTGGCGCATCGTGTCTGCAGTCACGGCCTGCACGGCGATAGGTACGTCCTGAAGGCTCTGGCTGCGCTTTTGTGCCGTGACAACGACTTCCTCAACGGCTAACGGCTTTGCATCATTGGCATAGGCAGTGACACAGCTCACTGCAATCGCGGACGACAGAATACTGCGTTTGAAGTTATTCATTATTTTTTACCTTTGTAAATCGTAGTGAATTAAATGAAGAGCAGGTAGATGAAAGCGCTACCTGTTCCGTCCGTAGGTTTCGTGAGCATTGACAAATTCACCCGCCGCAATTGCATTTGCGATAGAGATATCTCCAGCGGCGACCACAGAGGCGGCGATTTCCGCTAGCTTTTTTGCTTTGCCTTTACTGAAGCAATCCATCATTTCTAAACATTCCCGCTGAGTGGCAAGTGAGGTGCCACCGCCATAGCTAGCGACAATGATTGAGGGCAGCGTCCACGACCAGTAGAGGTCGCCATTCTCCATTACCTCGGTAAATGTTTGCCCTGCATGGGACTCAACAACATTGGCTTCATCTTGCCCGGTCGCAATGAAAAATGACGCTATCGCGTTGGCAGATTGTCCGCCTGTATAGGACGCACCCGCGAGCAAGCTGCCTTGATGAGATATATCTCGCAGACGTTGTATCGTTTTTGCGTCTGTTCGAAGTAGCGTTGCCATAACCTCTTTTTTTAGGACAAGCTCCGCAACAACGCGTTTTCCGCGACTACTAAAATTATTGATATGTGAGTGCTTCTTGTCGGTGTCTAAGCCGCCACTGAAGGCATAGAACACGATCTCACCGGGGTAATTGCTGAGTATCCAGCGGCAAGCATGGTCGGTTGCGCGGGAAACCATATTTTGACCCGCAGCGTCGCCCGTCGAGAAATTCCAGCGCATATACAGGGTATTGTGAATTGGCCATTTCTGAATAAACGCCAATTTGGCTACAGAGCTGGTTGACTCTGCCTCGCGTTTAATTTCCTCGATGTGTGTTTCCATCCAAAGAAGAAACTGCTTTACATCGCGGGCGCTTCTGAACTTGAATGCCGGTGCGCGCTGCATATAGTCGTCGAAGACCGTAGTGGTAATGCCGCCGCTTGCAGTGATTGCTTTCATACCGCGGTTGAAGCTCGCAACAAGCGTGCCTTCAGTAGTTGCCAAGGGGATGAAGAAATCCCCTGACGCGTGCTCGCCATTAATTCGTAAAGGGCCGGCAACGCCGATGGGCAGCTGGCAGGTGCCGAGAAGGTTCTCGCAATTTCCTGATACAGTTTCTGGATCAAAGGAGAAGGCAGAAGTATGGGGGAGCGATGCGCCGCTAGCCGCTTCAATGAACTGACGTCGTGCTTTTATAGCGGCTAACGAATAGTCGCCGTCAGGCTGTCGGGGTATTTTCCGATATGTCATCTTCCCTTCCCTCGTTCTGTGCTTATTGTTATTTCGGCCTCATTTCATGTGAACGAAATACCACGACCGGTTTACATAGTAGGAGTCTGTTCAGTTATCAGACAATTGCGACACCGCTCATAGATATAGCTCTGGCGCTCACGAGCTCCTTCGTTACAGATAGCCGATTACCAATTAAAGTGTGTTCCATCGGGTATGGGTGGCGGTTAATGTTGTGATCTTAGCGCTGGATTTCTCATCTCCCTGCCTCAATATCATTTTGAGCGCAGCAGACAGTATTCTGAAACGCCGTGCCAGTGAATTCCTCGAGCTACACCATTAACTTGTTAACACGTTATCTGCCCTACAACATAAAATTAAAGAGAACTGTGTTATGTCACTTTCATTTGATTCAAGCAGGCTAAAAAATCCGGATTTAACGGAAGAGCATGAGGCATGGCGCGACCATTTGCGCCGCTTTATCGATAAAGAAATTACGCCAAATGTTGATGAGTGGGATGAACAGGGAGAATTGCCTCCGGAGTTGTGGGAAAAAGCGGCGGCCGTAGGAATGATGGGGATGGGTTACCCCGAGGAATACGGTGGCACCTCTGAAGGAATCGATATTCACTACAGAAATATTTTGAGTGAAGAGCTGGCGAGAACAAGCTTGGGTGGGCTGCCGAGTACGTTGCTATCTCACGGTATTGGCTTGCCGCCGGTTTTGGCATTTGGCAGTAGTGAGATAAAGAGTGAGCTGATTCCGCCAATTCTGGCTGGGAAAAAGCGCATCTCGCTGGCGATCACTGAGCCCTCCGGCGGCTCCGATGTCGCTAACCTGAAAACCACCGCCGTGCGCGATGGTGATTACTATATTGTTAATGGTAGTAAGACCTTCATATCTGGTGGTATGGGCGCTGATTGGTTTACGACAGGCGTTCGTACGGGCGGAGATGGCGTTGGTGGAATTTCAGTGCTTGTGATTCCAGCCGATGCTGAGGGTGTAAGTCGTACACCGTTGGATAAAAAACAGGGTTGGTGGTGCAGCGATACTGCAACTATTTACTTCGATAATGTCCGGGTGCCGATCGCTAACCGCTTGGGAGAGGAGAATGCCGGATTCTTTGTTATCGCGCATAACTTCAATGCTGAGCGGCTTTCAATGTCGGTGATGGCAGAGGCAAGTGCTCGGGTGTGTCTTGAAGAAGCCGTGAACTGGGCGCAAGATCGGAAGACCTTTGGCAAGCGTTTGGCCGACCACCAAGTAATTCGTCATAAAATTGCTGAAATGAAGCAGAGAATAAATTGTTGTCAGGCCTACATACAGCACTGTACACGCGAGGTGTTAGCGGGTACGGCGGTATTCGGTGATATTGCTCTGTTAAAGGTGCAGTGTAGCCAGACCATGGAGTTCTGTGCGCGAGAAGCCATGCAAATATTGGGTGGCATCGGTTATATGCGCGGGAACCGTGTAGAGCGTATCTATCGCGAAGTTCGCGTAAATGCGATTGGCGGTGGCTCTGAGGAAATCATGCGCGATCTTGCTGCGCGTCAGTTTCAGCTATAAAACACGGTCATCGATAGGAGTGTTGTGACGATGATCGACCCGAAAAGCCCGGTTCTGATCGGCATTAGTCAGCATACGTGGCGGGATTGCGACGCAGGTCGCACCCCCACAGACGCGCTAGAACAGGTTTCGCGCCGAGCAATGCTCGATAGCGGTGTTGACGATATTTGCCAGCATATAGACTGTATTGCAAGCGTACGATTTATTGCTGATACCAATCCAGCAATAGCGGGGTTGTTTCCACGCAATCCGGGCTTGGAGGTTGCGCGGCGTTTGAGCATTCCGGCCCCTCAGTTGTTGGCAGGGCCGATCGGAGGAAATTCGCCCCAGTATATTGTTAACCGCTTGGCTGAGCGATTGCACCGGGGGGAGTGTTCAATGGCGCTGCTTCAAGGTGCTGAGCTGTTTGCAACTTTTTTTGCAGCGATGAAGTCGGGTGATTCGCTGGCGCATTGGGCAGATGGTGAAACTCTGCCCGAAATTCTCGGCGACGGTGACCGCGACGGTACGAGCGCAGCTGAAAAGGCATGCGGCCTCTACGAACCCATTAACACCTACCCTCTGTTTGAAAATGCGCTTCAGCATGGTAAAAAAAATAGCCGCTCTGTTCATCAGCAATTGTTGGGAGAGCTGTCCAGTCGTATGTCTGCCGTTGCGGCGGGGAATCCTCACGCCTGGCGGCAAGAGCGATATTCTGCAGACCAAATTTCCACGGTTTCTGATGAGAATCGGATTATTGGATTTCCCTATACCAAATTAATGAATGCCGTCTTGGCGGTGGATATGGCTTCGGCAGTGCTAATGACTACTGCAGGCAAGGCGATTGAAATCGGTATTGACCCATCGCGGTTGGTATATCTCCGGGCAGGGACGGATATTAATGAAATATGGAATATCACGGAGCGAGAAGATTTAACGCGTTCTCCTGGTTTGGGTAAAGCCGTTCGCGCAGTGCTCGATCATGCCGACATTGCCTTGGATTCTATCGATCGATTCGATTTATACAGCTGTTTCCCCAGTGCTGTACAAATCGCCTGTAATGAAATTGGTTTATCACCGTTTGATGAGCGTGGCGTCACCGTAACGGGCGGACTGCCGTTCTTTGGTGGCCCTGGTAATAACTATTCGCTACATGCCATAGCTGAAATGGTGAGGCTGATACGCGAAGGGGAAGCCAAAAACGGGCTGGTTACCGCAAATGGCCTGTATTTGACCAAGCATTCGGTCGGTGTTTACTCATCCTCCCCGCAAGATGGTGAGTGGCAGGCTATTGATGCTCTGCCGCTGCAAAAAGAAGTAGATAGCGGGCCTCGAGTTCAGCTAAGTGAGGACTATCAGGGTGAGGTGGTTGTAGAAACCTACACCATTTCGTTCGATCGCAATGGCCCCAAGCGCGGCATTGTCGTAGCTAAGACGCCGTCAGGATTGCGCGCAATTGCCAATATTGATGATCACATTACTCTGCAGAGCCTTCTCGATATGGATGCGGTTATTGGTGTTAAGGGACGCATACTTACCCAGGGTGAAAGCAGGTTCTTTGAAATAGTAACTGACTAATCAGCGCTCACTGACAGGACTGTGATTAGTCGTCCCTCGCGGACATATAGCAAAGTGGATGTTTGGATATGAGCGATAACAATAAGCCAAGAACTCTCTCTGTATTAGAGGCTTTCTACCAACGCGAAGCCGAGCAGGCAACTGATATCTGTTTTATACAGCCAGTGTCGGCTGACGAGGTCGTGGAGTACTCGTGGCGTGAAACCGCAGATCAGGCCCGGCGTGTTGCTGCGTTCCTGCGCTCGCTTAACCTGGAAGCTGGGAGTCGTATCGCATTGATGTCGACGAACTGTGCAAACTGGATAATGGCTGATCTTGCTATCTGGATGGCGGGCCATATTTCTGTGCCGATATACCCTGTGCTAACGGGCGGAAGTGTTCGACAGATACTGGATCATTCCGGTGCAAAAGTGATGTTTGCCGGCAAGCTCGAAAAGTGGCCGGAGATCGCGACTGGCATTGATGAAGATATTCAGCTAATTAGTTTTCCGCTTGCGTCTTCCGTGCCTGATGATATCGGCAGACGCTGGAACGACATATTGATGGAATTTGAGCCGATAGCGGACAATCCAATACCAGATCTTGATGAGTTGGCAACGATTATTTACACCTCGGGTACAACGGGCATGCCTAAAGGAGTCATGCACTCGTTTAAGAACCTGGCAACAGTTGGCACTGCCTCCGGGCAGATGTACGGCATCAGCACACAGGATCGCAAGCTTTCCTATTTGCCTTTGGCGCATGTCGGCGAAAGAGCCTCGGTGGAGGTTAACCATATTTATTATGGCTATCGTGTGTTTTTCTCATACTCTCTTGCAACGTTTGGTGAGGACCTGCGTCGCGCCCGGCCTACACTCTTTTTTGCCGTGCCGAGAATATGGCAGAAGTTTCAGCAGCAGGTAAATGCAAAAATCCCTAATAAGCGTTTACAGCGACTGTTGAAGCTGCCATTTATCGGTAAACGCGTCCGCAAAAAAGTCTTGGAAGGCATGGGGATGGATGCCATGCGCATAGCAATAAGTGGTGCGGCGCCACTATCAACGTCGCTGATAAATTGGTATCGCTCACTGGGCATTGAGATTCTGGAAGGATATGGCATGAGCGAAAACTTTGCTTTTTCTCACGCTACCAGAAGTGGTGAGTCTCGCGTTGGCTATGTCGGCACGCCCTCTACGGGTGTTGAGTGTCGTATTGCTGAGTCAGGAGAAATTCTAGTCAAGACGCCCGCAGCGACGCTCGGTTACTACAAAGAGCCAGAGCTTAGTGCAGAACTATTTGATGATGACGGTTTTATTCGTACCGGTGATCGCGGTGAGATAGATGCGCAGGGCAGGCTTCGAATCACTGGTCGTATTAAGGAAATTTTTAAAACAAGCAAAGGGAAATATGTTGCGCCAGCACCAATTGAAGACATGCTGAGTCAAAGTGATGATATAGAGCTCGTATGTGTTACCGGCGCGAACATGCCGCAACCTCTGGCATTGGTTGTGTTGACAGAAGAAAGTAAAGAGTTGAGCAAAACGGGAGGCGGAATGCGTGAACTTGCCAAGCGTTTACTTCAGACATTGTCAGACACCAACGGCAAACTTGATAAGCATGAAAATATATCGCATATCGTGATTGTTGGTGATGAATGGACGCTGGAGGCAGGCCTGATAACACCAACCTTAAAAGTGAAGCGGGCCCAGTTGGAAGAACGCTATAGCGGGCACTTTGCTAATTGGCAGCGTCAGTCACAGGCTGTTGTTTGGGCCGAGCCAGTATTGTAATACCGGGTAGTTGGGTATGACTTAGGAGATATAGGCTTTGGGTGTTGTGCCGGTCCAGCGCTTAAAGGCGCGGAAGAAAGATGTCGGTTCGCTGAAACCCGAGGCGTAGGCCGCTGCTTTTACGTTGCCTTCTCGGAGAAGGACGTTGATAGCAAAATCCCGACGAATATCGTCTTTTAGGTCTTGGTATGTCGTACCTTCCTCGCGAAGGCGTCGGCGCAGCGTTGCAACGCTAAGATTGAAGCGCTCTGCCACGTCTTCCAGGCTGGGAAAATCGCCGACGGCGCTATCTTCCAGTAGCTTTCTGATTTCGTAGTTAAGGCTGTGTCGTACACCTCTGCCGGACATCAGATAGTAGGCTGGGGCTTTTAAAAATTGCTCCATGCTCTCTCGGTCTTGCAAGATCGGGCGATCGAGATATTCGGCTGGGAAGCAAAGCTGATTTCTCTCCTGCTCATAATTAATGGAGAAATTCAGTAAATAATCATAGTCGCGTGCTCGCCGGTTTTTCTTCCCAATAATATCCACGGAATTAATTGGGATATAGTCACGAATTGTCCAGCAGCTAACGCGATGAGCTAACGCTAACAAAATAATCGTGATGTGCTGACCTAAAGAGCTCCTATTCTGCGTTGGTGTTTTTACCTCGTAATAAGCATTTTCGCCGTCTTGGCGGAGATCCATTTGAATGTCGCTATTGATTAGTGCCAGCGTCTTAATGCGGCGACGAAGAAAGTGTCCCAGAGTTTTGCAGTCCATGCAGCTTTGGCACAATAGAACGAAAGAACCGGGTTTTACTGGCGTCGGCAGCATTCCGCAGCTCTCATCGTCCATCTCTACCATCAAGGTATTCGCCAGAGCGATAAAGTTTCGCAGTGGCACAGGGGCAGTTTTGCTTTCCAGTACGCTGGCGGGAATTTGTGCGCCACTGAGCAAGTCATCCCGAGACAATCCGCGTGACTCTGCGAGTGCGAGCAATGTTAGGACGTGTTGCCCGGGTACGGTTGATATTTCCACCTGTTCTACTTATTGCCTCGTGTGAGTAGATTTATCATTGGATCAAGTATAACCGCGACGGGTAGGAATCCAACATCTTGCCCGCATGTGCGAGGTGTTTGGCTGACCCTGAATGGCTATTTGATACCGCTTCGTGAGCGATTGGGCTACTAACCTGCAGCTTTCTGCGATTGTTCTATTTATCGTCGACGCATACCCTTGCAAAGAAATAATCAGCTATCGGGTTGGTGTACATAGCTGTGCCATAACAAAGGTGACGACGATGATATTACTACGCATAGTTCGCAGGGCAATTAATAGATGGATGCTGCTTGTCTTAGTCTTACTTGCCAGTGTGGTAATGCCCCTGAATGCCGCTTCGCCAGCGATCGCTCCACCCCTGGGTGATATGGCCCTGAGTGATTTTTATCTGTACAAAGGGGCACATCCGGGCAAGGCGGGAGTTCTGCTTCGTCAGGAGCCGCTGGCCAAGCATCAGTCATTGATGCGCGCTGGAGAAAATCTCCGAATCTTGTATTCATCGAAAGATGGGCTTTTTGGCGAGCAAGATATTGTGGTTTCCGGAGCGCTTTACCTGCCGAAAGGTGATGCGCCAAAAGGGGGATGGCCTCTTATTGCATGGGCTCATGGCACGGTGGGTATCGCGGATGCATGTGCGCCGTCATGGAACGGTCGCCGAGATCGCGATAATACGTATCTAAATTTCTGGTTGGCTAATGGTTATGCCGTTGTTGCCAGCGATTACCAAGGTCTGGGTACCCCTGGTACTCATCCGTATTTGGCTACGCGTCCGGCGGCATACAGCAACATCGATATTATCCGCGCTGTGCAGAACGCCAATTTCCCCGTGTCGAAGTCCGTTGTGATTATCGGTCAGTCACAGGGCGCTGGTGCGGCGCTCGCGACAGTGGGCTACGCGCCGCAATACGGGCCAGAAATCGACGTGCGGGGTGCTGTGCTGACGGGGGCACCCTATTTTTCTGCAGAGGGTTTGGCTGCCGTCCAGGCATCTCGCCCAAAGGATGTGGTCGACCCGATGTTGGCCTATAACTTTCTGGCCCTATCCATGCTCGGGTTGATCAATCCTGAATTTCGCCTTGAGGACTACGTGCGGCCGTCGGCGTTAGTAGTGGCAAAAGCCGTTAACGACACTTGCTATGGTGATTTGCGTGACAAGGTGGATGCTGCGGCACTCACCTACAACAAGGCATTCAAGAAAAGCCCGGGTGCGGTTCTGCAGGCGGCCTTCAAAAGAATGGAGTATGCGACGCTCAAGCTAGATGTTCCTGTGTTTATGGGAATCAGTGGTAAAGATTTGAGTACCCCGGTGCGTATGCAAATGGCTCTTAAGAAGAGTTTGTGCGCGGCGGGCACCACAGTCGAGTCGCATTTCTACCCTCGTGCGACACACGGTAGTGTTGTGAATGGTTCAACCAATGACTCGTCGGTTTTCGTGGAAAAGGTTTTTGCAGGTCAAAAAATTCAAGCTCGCTGCGAGTAAATTCGTTTCCTCCGTTTTGGGTCCGGGTGAGCAACTATTCAGTTCCTCGGGCCCTTTTTTGTGTCCGGCCGCCACTAATGTACAGTTTTTGAGAATGGTGTAATACTAAGAGTCGCTAAGCATCGCATCAATAACTATAAAAGCGAGATTGACTATGCACAAAGCCTTGTCTGGCGCACTCACGGCGAGTGCGCTAATGGTTACCCCCCCTGCCCGGCTCTGCGGAATCAGAGCCTGCAAAGCAACTCAAGCTGGAAGAAGTGATCGTGACCGCGCAGAAGCGCGCGGAGTCTTTGTCGGATGTGCCGGTTTCAGTAACCGCACTGGACGGTGACAAGCTTAAAAAAGCCGGCATTGAAAACCTGAGCGACCTTTCCGATTACACGCCGAATTTTAAATTGGTGGAAGGTGGCTTAATTCCCAATGTGTATATGCGCGGCGTGGGCTCCGGTTCAAACCAGGGCTTTGAGCTGTCGGTGGGCATATTCTCGGATGGCGTGCACTTGGGGCGCCCCCACCAAACTCGTGGCGCCTTCATGGATTTAGAGCGAGTGGAGGTGCTGCGCGGCCCGCAGTCTATCCTGTTCGGCAAAAATGCGATTGCCGGTGCACTGAGTTTGATTGCCGCCAAGCCCGGCGACGAGCTGGAGGCGAACTTTAGCGCGCTGCGTGGTGGCCCGGATGGACAGCGGGAAATCTCTGCAATGTTGTCGATGCCGCTCAGCGATACCTTTGGTATTCGTGCGGCGGTGAGAACGCGAGACGAAGATGGTTATATGACCAATGAAAATCCCGCTGTCGATCGTGATGAACCGGGCGTCGAAGAATTCTCAGGCCGTATCACCTTTGGTTGGCTGCCCAGCGATGACATCACGACCAGCCTGAAGCTTGAAAAAACCAATCGCAAGCAGGATGGTCGTCAGTTTGAAATTACGCACGAGAGCGCACTGACAGGTTGTAGCGGTGAAAATGTCACCTTGGACGGCATTAAAAATACCGACGCCGAAGAGTACGCCGAAATCGATAATTACAATGCCACACTCAACGTCGATATCGATTTTGAGAAGGGGACGTTTAGCTCGGTAACTGCGGCGACCGGCTTCGAGTCAGAGGACTTGTTTGATGGCGATTCCAGCAGTTTTGATACCGTACCGCTGTTGGGTATTGAGGAGTACGACCAACGCAGCCAGGAGTTCCGTTTTACCTCTCCAGGTGGAGAGTTTATCGACTACATTGTCGGTGCCTTCTATCAGGAGGGCGAGATGACCTTCTACGAGTCTACGCCCTTGAAGGTGCGCAATGGCGCACTGGCAGATGCGGGCCGCAATCCGGTGGGCTGCCTGATCAATACACAGACCAACGTGGCTGCGGACCTTGAGAAAGACTTCTACATGGACAGCGAGGCGTGGTCGACCTTTGCCCAGGTAACCTTCAACTGGACGGACTCTTTGAGAACGACGCTGGGACTGCGTTACGTGAACGAGAAAAAAACCGGCTTCCGTGAATTATTCCTCTATCAGTCGGGGACGAAAAATCCCGTTGATCCGGTTACCGCGACCGTACTGGGTGCGCTGAACATTGAGGAGCATGAGATCGAGGGTGACCGCGAGGTCGGTGTCACCCTGCCGTCGGTCAATGTTCAGTGGGATCTCAATGAAGACATTATGACCTACGCCACGGTGACCCGCGGGGCGAAGTCAGGCAGTTTTGACGCGCGCAACAACAATGCCAAAGATGGGCCGGGCGGTGGTGGCGAGAATTTTGAGTTTGAAGACGAAGTGGCCGATGCCATTGAAGTGGGCAGTAAAATGCAGCTGGCTGATGGCGCGGCGGAACTGAATATTGCCGTGTATCACGTTGAGTACGAAGACATGCAGGTCAGTGTCTTTGATGGCGTAGCCGGTTTTGTGGTGTCCAATGCAGGTAGTGCATTGACGAAAGGTGTAGAGCTGGATGGGCGCTGGCTAATGAGTGAGTGGTTTATGCTCAGCGGCTCGCTTGCCTACTTGGATTTTGAGTGGCTGGAATACAAAGAGGGGCCTTGTGTGGCCACTGCCGACGAGGATATTTGCGACCTCAGCGGCAAAGAAAATCAACAGACGCCGGAGTGGACGGCCACGCTATCGGGTACGGTGAGTATTCCCATGCCAGCCGATTTAATGCTTGACTTCACGGCTGACGCCTCATTCAAAGATACCCATTTTACCTCGGGTGACCTGGACCCTCGCGGCATTCAGGGTGCCTACACCAAGTTCAATGCGCGCTTGGCGCTTGGCGACAGCAATGGCGACTGGTCCCTGGCCTTGGTGGGTAAGAATATTACCGACGAGATGACGATTGGCATTGGCTCGCCAACCGTGTTGGATGTTGGCGGTTTTCGCGGCACTCTGGAGCCCCGCCGATCTTATTACCTAGAGGGCCGCGTGCAGTTCTAGGGGCTGTTACGCCTTCATACCGCAGAGTTTTGTGCTTCCTCCATTTGCGCCGGTGCCTCAACGAGGTTCACGGCGCTTTTTTCTGTGCTACCTTAAGTTACTCAACAGCTTGTTTATCAGGGATTTTTTATGGATATCATCCGCATCATCTTTGCCATTTTGCTGCCGCCCCTAGGTGTATTCCTGCAGGTGGGCATTGGCAAACACTTCTGGATTAACATCATCCTTACGCTGTTCGGCTACCTTCCCGGCATTATCCACGCGGTTTATATCATTGCCAAAAAATGACGGATGACAACATCGCACTGCGGGTGCGTCGCAGCCGTCAGTGGGCGACGCTACTCGACGGCGCTTGGGGAATTCCGTTTACCCGTTGGCGTATCGGTATTGACCCTTTGCTGGGTCTACTTCCTGTGGCCGGTGATGTGGTCGGTGCGCTGCTCGGCTTGGGCATTGTCTGGCAGGCCCACAAAGCATCGGCGCCGCGGGCACTGAAGGTAAAAATGCTTGGCAATATCGCCCTGGACTTTGCCCTGGGCGCGGTACCGATCGTCGGTGACATTGCCGACATAGCCTTTCGTAAAAATGATCGCAATGCCAAGCTGCTTGAAGACTGGGCAAATCAGTTGGACCACAGAGCCGAAGCGCGTACGACGTCGCGCCACTAAAAAAGCCCCGATACCGGGGCAAGCATGGGGTGTCGCACAGGGTGGGAGAATCAGGCAGCTTGGTGTCGGTCGCCGTCTGCTTGCGCATCGCTTACCGATTGGCGAATCAAGTAGTCGAATGCACCGAGAGCGGCGTTGGCACCGTCCCCCATGGCAATAACAATCTGCTTGTAGGGGGTGGTGGTTGCGTCGCCAGCCGCGAACACGCCGGGCATTGAGGTCTCGCCACGGTCGCCAGTGATCACTTCGCCGCGTTCGCTGAGCGCCACGCTGTCCTGCAGGAATTCCGTGTTGGGCACTAAACCGATCTGAACAAAAATGCCCGACAGTGCAAGCTCTCGCGAGGCGCCGGAATTGCGGTCGGTATATCGAAGGCCGGTTACACGTTCGCCATCGCCGAGTACCTCGGTGGTTTGCGCGTTCAGGATAAATTCGATATTCGCCATGGAGTTGGCTTTGCGCTGCAGCACCTCGTCGGCGCGCAGGGTAGTGTCAAACTCCAACACCGTGACATGCTCGACAATGCCAGCCAGGTCAATGGCTGCTTCAACGCCGGAGTTGCCACCACCGATTACGGCTACCGACTTACCCTTGAACAAGGGGCCATCGCAGTGTGGGCAGTAGGCCACACCTTTGCCCCGGTACTGTTGTTCGCCGGGAACATTCATTTCGCGCCAGCGGGCACCCGTGGCGAGCATCACCGATTTGCTGCGCAGCGCCATGCCGTCGCCGATATCAACGCGGATAAGGCCTTGCTGGTCGGTGCTGAGGCTGTGGGCACGCTGCCCCTCCATAATATCGACGTCGTAGCTACTGACGTGCGCTTCCAGGTTCGCCGCCAATTTTGGCCCCTCGGTTTTTGACACCGAGACAAAGTTCTCAATACCGACGGTATCCATCAGCTGGCCGCCAAATCGCTCGGCCAGAATTCCCGTGCGGATGCCTTTGCGCGCCGCATAGATGGCTGCCGATGCACCGGCGGGGCCACCGCCGATAACCAGCATATCGAAGGCGTCTTTATCGGCAAGCTGGGCGCGGCGACGTTCTCCGGCATTGCTGTCGACCTTCTGCAAAATATCTTGAAGGCTGATCCTGCCCTGTGAAAACGGCGCGCCATTTAACAACACCGAGGGCACGGCCATGATGTTACGCTCGCTGACCTCATCTTGAAAAAGTGCGCCGTCGATCATCTCGTGGCGGATGTTGGGGTTGATAACCGCCATCACGTTCAGCGCTTGAACCACATCGGGGCAGTTTTGGC
>Ga0208817_100229_pt1 | contig 20292 bp, 18 predicted proteins | sample Virmet3819_2500_FD_185741 | JGI IMG/M metagenome (GOLD analysis project Ga0208817, IMG submission 185741) | Marine viral communities from the Southern Atlantic ocean transect to study dissolved organic matter and carbon cycling - metaG... | ecosystem: Environmental > Aquatic > Marine > Oceanic ... | reverse complement strand
TTTAGCGTAACAACCGCCTTCGATATTAAATACGCTACCTGGTGCCCAGCCGTGCTCGTCATCACCAATCAAGAAACGCTTAGGATCGGCTGAAAGCGTAGTTTTACCTGTGCCTGAAAGGCCAAAGAACAAGGTCACATCGCCTTCTTCGCCCACGTTGGCAGAGCAGTGCATAGGTAGCACATCTTTTGCTGGAAGCAGGAAGTTTTGCACTGAGAACATGGCTTTTTTCATTTCACCTGCGTAACGCATGCCCGCAAGCAATACACGCTTTTTAGCGAAATTAATGATAACTGTGCCATCACTGTTTGTGCCGTCACGCTCTGGTTCGCAAGTGAAACCAGGAACGTTTAAGATTTGCCAAGGCTGGTCGCCTTTCACGTTCCACTGTTCTGGAATAATAAATAGATTACGAGCAAACACGTGCTGCCAAGCAGTTTGCGTTCTTACTTCAAGAGATAACGCGTGCTCAGGGTCTGAACCCACCTGAAGGTGTGAAAGAAAGTGTTCTTGCGTAGAAAGATAAGCCTCTACTCTGTCCCACAGCGCATCGAACTTGTCAGCATCAAAAGGCTTGTTTACCTTGCCCCAATCGATATCGTTTTCGGTCGTTGGCTCTTTCACGATAAAACGATCGTTTGGAGAGCGACCAGTACGTTTGCCGGTTTCGACGACAAGGGCGCCGTTTTTATCTAATACACCTTCGCCGCGCAATACAGCGCGTTCGATAAGTTCTGCGTTAGGCAGATCAGTGAGTGGCGTTACTTTCAGTTCCGTTTGAATTGAGGCTGCTGCGGTCATGGCTGTTACCCTATATGTAATTTTTCAAAAGCACTTTCAAAAAAGTATCACCTCTTCGATTGTAATGTAAACAAGGCCTAACGCGCATTTTTAAAAAGTATAATCACTATATTCGGCATGCCATTTTCACAAATATTGTAAATTAATTACAGAAAAAACGTTTTCCTTCGGTATATATGCGATATTTGTGGTTAAGAGCACGTGATTGATCGATGAATTTCAAAATAAAAAGAAATAAAAAACGAAGAAAGTATTTTTAAAAACTTTCAAATATTTGAAATCCTATGAAATGACATTGAGAGACGATAAGGGGAACCATTACCGCTGGTTAATTTTTAACCATGAGTTAAGTATTGTTTCGCCTCTTATCTTGTAAATTAGGTTTGCGAAGAAATTCTAAAGTGAAATAAAAAAGCACCTAGTGAATTAGGTGCTTCTGGCGTGTTCTTTTTGCCACCGCTTAAACAGTTAAGGTTTACTGGTTAGATGATGACACATCAAAATTACCGCTATGAATGGCTTCAACGTCGATACTGTCAAAACTGTATTCAGTATGGCAGTACTGACAATTCATTTTTATCGCCCCTTCTTCAGCGATAATTGCGTGAAGCTCAGACTTTTCCACATGACGGAGCGCCTCTGCGCTGCGCTCTTTTGAACATGAGCACGCAAACGTAACGTCTTTTGCTGGATACACTTCCACGTCTTCCTGATGGTAAAGACGATATAAAATGTCTTCAACTGATAAAGAAAACATCTCTTCTTTTGTGAGTGTTTGAGTAAGTTTAGAGATATGAGCAAACTCATTCGCTTGCGACACATCGGTAGCGCTAGCATCGGTAGGCAGTACCTGAAGAAGCACGCCTGACGCTTTTGCGTTTTTAGGGTCGCTCATATCCGTCATAAGGTGAACGCTGGTCGCGAGTTGCTCAGACTGAGCAAAATAGCCTTCAATACATTCAGCAAGAGAAGGCTTGTCTAGCGCTACAACACCCTGATAGCGTTCGCCTTCATCTGGTGTAATGGTAATGACTAGTACTGCCTGCGACAAAAGTTCTGAAAAGGTTTCAGGCAAACTTTCCAACGTTTCATCCCAACGAGCTACGCCGCGAAGCGTTTGTTCATGAGTAGCGTTTAACACCGCATAACTCACAGGCCCCTTGCTTTGAATTTGCAGTGAAATTTCACCTTTGAATTTTAGGGTTGCCGTTAACAATGATGTTGCCGCTGCCATTTCACTTAGCAAAGTTTGAATTTGGACAGGGTACTCATAGCTGTGCACAATTTGCTTTAAGCTCTCGTCAAGGCGCACTAACTCGCCACGAACGTTAGCTTGCGTAAATAAGAAGCGGTGTAATTGATCGAAATCGCTCATAAATAATCCTGTTGAGCAGCGCATTATTGCTGCTTGAATTTAATAATCTGTCGTCGCTGCTTTTTGTCAGGCCTATGATCTGGTTTAGGACTGTGAAATGCATTCATTTTACGGGCAGCTTGGTTTTCTTCACGTTTTGTTACACTTTCGTCAGTTTCTTCAAAAAGTGTTTGTGCAAGGGGCGCGCTCAAGCGCTTATCACTTAAGCCTAGCACCTTAATTTCACGAATATCCCATCCGGCGGGAACTTTAATCGTGGCGCCAAGCTCTACATGCTTACCAGGTTTGGCTCGTTGCCCGTTGTACTGGACCTTTCCCGACTGCACCATGTCTCTGGCTACCGCACGGGTTTTAAAGAACCTTGCAGCCCATAGCCACTTGTCCAGCCTGACATTTTGTGTTGTATTGTTACTTTCCAATTGGCTCATGTAATAATTTCGTAATGGTGTAGCTTTAGTGTTGTGACCCTCACCTTTACTAGGCTATTATGGGTTTGCTAAAGCACGGTTAACCAAAAATTCACTATATTATAATAAAGCAGTACCATCAGTGGCAGCATGACATTCAATAAACCCAATCCACATTCTCTGGTTGTTTATCTAAACCAGCACCAAAAACAGCTACATACAATAGTAGTGGTTCTGCTTAGCCTGTATTTAATTGCTTTTGCTGCCAAACTCGTGTGGCAAATTATACCCGAACCTCAATTATCTGCGACACCCACAGTAAGCCGAGCTCCGGTGATTTCTTCGTCATCTGGCAAAGGTGGGGTCAATATTGCCAAAATACAACAGCTAAACTTATTTGGTAACGCGGCGGCTAAACCTGCCGAACCGGTTGCCGAAGTAACCGACGCGCCAGAAACACGACTAAACTTAACCCTTACTGGTGTGGTCGCAAGCTCAGAGCAAGAAGCGGGTACCGCTATTATAGAAAACCGCGGCAGCCAAGCTGTTTATGGGCTGGGCGAAAAAATTGAGGGCACTAATGCCACGCTCCAAAAAGTGTATAACGACCGCGTAATCATCAAAAACGGGGCGAGAAACGAAACCTTGATGCTTGACGGCATTGATTATGAAGAAGCAAACCGACGCCGTGAAGCGCAGGCAAGAAACCGACCAGCGCCAGAAGACGACGAAGATGCAGAGGTTGAGTTGAGTGACGAGGCGCTAGAGGCAACTGCTGCACTTAGAGAGCGCCCTGCAAGCTTCACTGATTTCATTTCAATATCGCCGAAAACGGAAGAAGGCCAGCTTATCGGTTATCAGGTAAGCCCCGGAAAAGAGCCTGAGTTATTTAAGTCAGCGGGCCTTCAGGCAGGCGATGTTATTACCCAAATTAATGGGCTAGACCTTACCGACTTGCAACAATCGCAAGAGGCACTGTCTGAGCTACGCAATGCACAAAATATAGAATTAACGATTATTCGAGATGGCAGCTTAACCACGCTATATCTAGATTTACCCGAGGCGTAACAACAACTAAAACGGTAACGACTCGTCCTTATTAGATTAGGCATGCACTGACTATTACGAAGCCATTACGCCATCGACAGGTTAGGAAATGAAGGAAGTTAGAATGAAAAGGCGCACTAGCCATAAACTATTATCTCGCTTAGGCACAGCCATGTGTACAGCGCTTCTGTGTTTCTCGGTGACGGCCGCTGAGTACATGCCTAATTTCAAAGATACCGATATCAATGAGTTTATTAATATTGTTGGTAAAAATCTTGAGCGCACCATTATTGTCGACCCTAACGTACGTGGAAAAATAAGCGTACGCAGCTATGACATGCTCAATGAAGATCAGTATTACCAATTTTTCCTTAACGTACTCCAAGTTTACGATTTCGCCGTTGTAGAAATGCCAAGCGGTATTTTAAAAGTTGTGCGTTCTAAAGACGCGAAAACCTCAAACATTCCGGTTGTGGAAGGTGCAGAGCAAGACGGTGATGAGTTTATTACCCGCGTAGTTCCTGTATATAACGTACCGGTACGTGAACTTGCTCCAATTTTACGGCAGTTGAATGATCAAGCGGGCGGCGGTAACGTGGTAAGCCACGACCCATCAAACGTGATGATGCTGACAGGCCGCGCTGCGGTGGTTAACCGCTTGGTAGAGATCATTGAACGTGTAGACCGCGCGGGTGACGAAGAAGTTGAAATTGTAAAGCTGCGTTATGCTTCTGCATCAGAAATGGTGCGCATTATCGACAGCATCAACAAGTCTCAGGGCAAAGCAAATACAGGTGGTAAGTCTGAGCCGCGCGCGGTTGCAGACGACAGAACAAACTCTGTCATTGTAAGTGGCGATGTTAAAGCACGTCAGCGTCTTATTAACCTTATTCAGCGCATGGACCAAGAACTTGAGTCTAATGGCAACACTCGCGTTATGTTTTTAAATTACGCAAAAGCGGAAGACTTAGTTAAAGTCTTACAGGGCGTTTCAGCCAGTATTCAGGCAGAAGAGCAAGGCAGTACCAGCACAAACCGCCGTGCGGGCTCAAATCGCGAAATTAGTATTGATGCACATGAAGATTCGAACGCTATCGTTATCACTGCAGAGCCCGATATGATGCGCTCGTTGGAAGAAGTGGTACGACAGCTTGATATTCGTCGCGCGCAGGTGCAGGTTGAAGCCATTATTGTTGAAGTCTTTGAAGGCGACGGCGCAACCTTAGGTGTACAGTGGGTCTCAGAAGAGGGTGGCGGCACACAATTTAATAACGGCGTTATAGGTGTTGGGTCGTTGGCGGTTGCACTACGTCAAGCCGAAGACCGAGAAACCACGCAAACGAATATCACAGCCAACGGCGAAGTAGTAGAGACCACAGACACAATTGAAGGTGATTTTACCGCGCTTGCCAGCTTGCTTGGTGGCGCTAACGGCATGATAGCTGGCGTTATTGAAAACGGCTGGGGCGCAGTGGTTCAAGCGGTAAGCACGGATACCAACTCGAATATTCTTGCCACGCCACACCTAACCACCATGGACAACGAAGAAGCATTTTTCATCGTAGGTCAGGAAGTACCTATTATTACGGGCACAACAACCGGTGCGAATAACTCGAACCCGTTCCAAACCGTTGATCGTCAAGAAGTAGGTATCAAACTGAAAGTGACGCCGCAAATTAACGAGGGCGATGCAGTACAGCTTCTTATCGAACAAGAAGTGTCGAGCGTGAGCGGTGCAACCTCGGTAGATATCTCAATTAACAAGCGTGAAATCAAAACTACAGTAATTGTAGATGACGGCGGTACTATCGTTCTTGGCGGCCTTATAGATGAAGACGTTCAGGAAAGCGTATCTAAAGTACCGCTGCTTGGTGATATTCCTATTCTTGGTCACCTGTTTAAGAGCACATCAACAAGTAAGCGTAAGCGCAACCTAATGGTCTTCTTAAAGCCCACAATTGTGCGAGATGGTGCGACCATGAATGCCATTAGTCATCGCAAGTACAACTATATCCGTGCGCTTCAACTTAAGCGTCAGCAGGACGGTGTATCTTTGATGCCGTCAGCCGAAACACCAAGTATGCCTCAATGGGATGACGAACTTTCTCTACCGCCTTCGTTTGAAGAGTATCTCACTGAAAAAGAGAAGCTAAAAGAAGGTAACGAGTAGAATGGCTGGGCAGGACGAACAACTTACTCAAGCATTAGAGGCGCAAGAAGAAGCCTTGGAAGCCATGGGTGAAGACGCGGGTTTACCTGAAGCTGAGGCTGGCCCTAGGCAGCTTTCATTTAGTTTTGCCAAGCGCAACCAGGTGTTACTTGAAACCAATGAAACCCCTGCTGTGCTCTACTTTACCGAAAACACACCTTTTGATGTGTTTGCAGAAGTTCGCCGTTTCTACGGCGAGCCTTTTGTGCCAAAAACCATACCCGCTGATGAATTTGAAAGCCTTCTGACTAGCGCGTTTCAACGTGACAGTTCAGCGGCGAAACAGCTTATGGAAGATCTTGGTAACGAAAGCGACTTGTTTGCGTTAGCTGAAGACCTCCCAGACACTGAAGACCTGTTAGATAGTGAAGATGACGCCCCAATTATCAAGCTTATTAATGCCATGCTTGGTGAAGCGATTAAAGAAGGTGCGTCAGACATCCACATTGAAACCTTTGAAAACCAGCTTGTGGTTCGCTTTCGTGTAGACGGTGTATTGCGAGAAATTTTGCGCCCTAACCGCAAGCTTTCTTCCATGTTGGTATCGCGCATTAAAGTAATGGCGAAGTTAGACATTGCTGAAAAACGGGTTCCGCAAGATGGTCGTATAACGCTGCGTATTGCTGGGCGAGCAGTAGACGTGCGTGTTTCTACCATGCCATCGAGTCATGGCGAGCGTGTCGTACTGCGTCTTCTGGATAAAAATAATGCCCGCCTGAATCTAGAAGATTTGGGCATGACGCTGCAAAATCGCAATCACTTTTCCACCCTTATTCGCAAGCCTCATGGCATTATTTTGGTTACCGGGCCCACAGGTTCAGGTAAAAGTACTACCTTGTACGCTGGGCTCTCTGAAATAAACTCGCGAGACAGAAATATTCTAACCGTTGAAGACCCGATTGAATTTGATCTTCCTGGCATTGGCCAAACTCAAGTCAATCCGCGCGTTGATATGACGTTTGCCCGCGGCCTTCGCGCTATTTTGCGCCAAGACCCAGACGTGGTAATGGTCGGTGAGATCCGAGATATCGAAACAGCACAAATCGCCGTTCAAGCCAGTTTAACCGGTCACTTGGTACTTTCTACTCTGCATACCAATACCGCAGCCGGCGCCATAACGCGTCTAGAAGATATGGGCATTGAGCCTTTCTTATTGTCTTCAAGTCTATTAGCGGTATTGTCACAGCGCTTGGTGCGAACTTTGTGTCCGGAATGTAAGAAGCCTCATACACCGGATGCCTCAGAACTAGAAGTTTTGGGACAAGAGGCAACCAGCAGCACAACGATTTACAAGCCTCACGGCTGCGCCGCCTGCAATCAAACCGGCTATCGCGGTCGTACTGGTATCCACGAGCTATTGTTAGTAGACGAGAAAGTGCGTGAAATGATGCACGAAGGTGTCGGTGAACAAGCCATTGAACGCTACATCCGAACGTCCACACCAAGCATTCGTGAAGACGGCTGCCGCAAAGTTCTTTTGGGTGTTACCTCACTTGAAGAAGTGCTTCGAGTTACGAGGGAAGACTAAATGGCGGCCTTCGCTTATAAGGCGGTTAATGCCCGCGGTAAAAATACAAACGGCGTACTTGAAGGTGATAATGCCCGTCAGGTGCGTCAACAGCTGCGCGAAAAGGGTTTAATCCCTTTAGAAGTCGAGCAAGTTGCCGAGCGCACACAAAGCGAAGGCAAAGGGCTTTCATTTTCATTGTTTAAACCTCGTATTTCAGCTTCCGATTTAGCGCTACTTACTCGGCAAATGGCTACCCTTGTGGAATCGGCTCTTCCTGTCGAAGAGGCGCTGCTAGCAGTAGCAGAACAATGCGAAAAGCCTCGTCAGAAAAACATGATGATGGCCGTGCGCAGTAAAGTCGTCGAAGGTCACGGGCTTGCCGATGCATTAGGTCAGTTTCCAAGTGTGTTCGACGAGCTTTACCGCGCAATGGTAGCTGCAGGTGAAAAATCAGGCCACCTTGATACCGTGCTTAATCGCTTAGCCGACTATACCGAGCGTAGACAGCAAACCCGAAGCCAAATAACACAAGCGATGATTTACCCATCGTTAATGCTGTTTTTTGCGATGGGGATCGTGTTACTGCTGTTAACCGTGGTAGTGCCTAAAATTGTGGGTCAATTCGACCACATGGGGCAAGACCTGCCGGGCATTACTCAGCTTCTGATCTCTGTAAGTACATGGCTTCAGAACTACGGCTTATTTATGCTAATCGGCATAGGCGTGCTTATTGTTATCATTCAGCGCGTATTACAGCAAAAGCTTATGAAACTGCGCTATCACAGAGCACTTTTAACCCTACCTTTAATAGGCAAAGTCTCTAGAGGCTTAAATACGGCCCGCTTTGCTCGCACCCTGAGTATATTGAGCGCCAGTGCCGTTCCGCTGCTTGAAGCTATGCGTATTTCAGGCGATGTGCTTGAAAATCAACATATTAAGAACCAAGTGGCCGAAGCCGCTATTAACGTGAAAGAAGGTAGCAGCTTGCGGGCAGCACTGGACAACACAAAAATGTTTCCACCTATGATGATGCATATGATTGCATCAGGTGAAAAGTCGGGCGAGCTTCAGCAAATGTTAGCTCGAGCCGCAGATAATCAAGATAGGGAATTTGAAGCGCTTATTGGTGTCTCACTTAAGGTATTTGAACCCTTACTTATCGTATCGATGGCAGGCATTGTTCTGTTTATCGTTATGGCAATATTGCAGCCAATTTTAGCATTGAACAACATGGTGAATATTTAATGAAAACACTTAATCGCAGTTCTGGTTTCAGTTTGATTGAAGTCATGGTCGTACTTCTGATCATCGGTATTATGGCCTCTATGGTAGCGCCTCAGATATTAGGTAACCAAGAAGAAGCGCAGCTTAAAAAGGCTGCTGTCGATATTCAACAAATGGAAAGCGCACTTGAGATGTACAAGCTGCGTAACAATCGCTTCCCAACCACCGAACAAGGTCTAGATGCGCTAGTTACCGCGCCTACGATTGATCCTATTCCTCGTAACTACCCTGAAGGTGGTTTTATTAAGCGCCTGCCTGAAGATCCGTGGGGCAATCCATACGCGCTTATCAGCCCAGGAGAGCTAGGCGTAGTTGATATTTTCTCAAACGGTCCAGACGGTGAACCAGGTACTGATGATGACATCGGTAACTGGAACATTAACGAATACCTGAACTAGCCTTTATGCGCTACCGCAGCAGTACATCGTTTAATGAAGCAGGCTTTACCCTATTGGAAGTCATGCTTGTACTGCTGCTTATGGGCTTGGCAGCCGGGTACGTTATGTTCAACGCCTTCGGCGCAAGCAAGTCTGATTTATTAAAAAGCCAAGCACAGCGTCTGCAAGTTATCGTCGATATGGCTAGCGACTTTGCCGTGCTGAATCAGCAGCAGCTTGGCGTGCGCTTCGAAGCGGATAAAAACCAGTATTACTTTGTTTACTTGGATGACGATGATGAATGGCAGCGTATCGAGGGTGAAAAAACCTATGAGCCCTATACTTTGCCCGAACCATTTACTTTCACATTAAATTTAGACGACCTACCTTGGGATGTTGAAGACCGGCTATTTGACAGAGACATCTTTGACGAAAATTTAAGTGTTGCTAACGAGGGCGTTGAGATAGGTAAGGAAGAAGAGAAAAAGCTACCTCCCCCGCAAATACTTATCATGTCGAGCGGCGAAATCACGCCATTTACCTTATCGTTTAATTATGAAGGCGATGACGGCGACGACCCTGTCTATTACAGCGTGCAAAACCAAGATCTACCACCTTTGGTACTTGAAGGACCGGCGGAGCGCCCACTATGAGCGCGCCCACTTCAAACGTGTCTAGTGCACTTCGTCACCAACGCGGATTAACCCTACTTGAAGTCATGGTGGCCCTGCTTATTTTCGCGCTCACAGGTACGGCAGTACTCAAAGCGGCAGGTGAGCATCTCTCGAGCGTAGGTCAAATTGAAGCTGTCACGTTTGCTAACTGGGTTGCGAGTAACCGCCTGAATCAGCTTCAGCTAGATACTACATGGCCACCCAAAAACAATTTAAAAGGCACCATGGAAATGGCCGACCGTACTTGGTATTGGCAACAAACGGTAGCGAAAACAAATGATAACGACTTACGGGCCGTTACTGTTTCTGTAGGTGAAGACGAAAGCTACGGTAGCTCGGTCACTTCCGTCACCACATTTGTGGCTAAGCCAACGGCGGACAATTAGTATGCAGCGCGGCTTTACGCTTATAGAAATATTGATCGCCATGGCCATTTTCACGCTCATTGGCCTTGCGTCTACCGGTTTGCTCACTACGGTTATTGACAGTAACGATATTTCAGAAGAGCGCTTTGCAAAGCTTCAACTATTGCAGCGCGCGATGATCACAATTGAGCGAGATCTGCAGCAAGCCGTACCTCGAGCAGCTCGGGTGAACGGTGAAAAGCAAGATGTTGTGATGGCCGGTGGCGAGGTTGATAATAGTGACGATGACGGCGTTGGCTTCGTGCGGGGAGGCTGGCACAACCCTCAGCTTATGCTGCCACGAAGTACGCTTCAATATGTTGCCTACCGCCTTAATGAAAACAGGCTAGAACGGTTATACAGCAACTATGTTGATAACGTCATTGGCTATGAGCCGAAGGTACGCGTACTGTTAGAGGACATAGAAAGTCTTAAGATAGAGTTTCTTGCTACATCTAGTAACGAATCCTTAGACGAAGATGAAGACCTTTCTTGGAATGAAAGTTATAAAGGAACCGCGCTTCCTCGCGCCGTGGCAATAGAGTTTGTCAGTAAAGACTTCGGAAAAATTCGCAGAGAATTCACCTTGACCACAGGGGGAGCGTCATGAAGAAGATTCACATGGCTTCATTCCGCCATCCCATGCCTAAAAGTGTCAACCGCAAAGCGGTTGTTAGTGCTTTTCGCTCGCCGCCAAGTAAGCAGAAAGGCGTGGCGCTGATGATTGTGCTTATGATCGTTGCACTAGTGGCAGTACTCGCTACTGAAATGGGCACACGCTTACAACTTCAGGTTCAGCGCACAATGAACCTAAAAGATAATAACCAAGCCTATTGGTACGCCATGGGCGCAGAAGCTTTTGCACGAAAATCTATTCAGTCGTTAATGAAGGAAAGTGAAGAGGTTATTTCCATTGACCAACCCTGGGCGCAAGAATTTACATATCCGTTGGAAAACGGTGGCCTCACCGCTAACTTAGAAGATTTGCAGGCGTGCTTCAATCTTAACGCTATTGTTTCTGGTAGCGCGTCAGGAAACACAAATAGTAACGGCTCCAGTAACACCACCGAAGCTATGGAAGCCTTCCACACTATGCTGCTCTCGCTTAGCGTAGATGGGCTAGACAACTTTACAGCAGATACACTTCGAGACAGTTTGGCCGACTGGGTAGATGAGGATGACAGTATGCGACCTTACGGTGCTGAAGATAGTGAATACGAGTCCAGAGAGTTTCCTTATCTTGCCGCTAACGGGCCGCTGGCATCGAAAAGTGAATTGCGTATTATTAACGGTGCATCGCCAGAATGGCTCGATGAAGTGTTACCTTTGGTTTGCGTTATACCGGATTACAATGAGTTGAAAATTAACGTCAACACGTTAGAAGAAGAAGATGCGCCATTATTAGCAGGATTGACGGGGCTAGATATGCAACAAGCCGCCAGTTTGATAAGCAGCCGCCCGCAAAACGGATGGGACGATACCAATGCTTTTTTAAGCGAGCCTTCTATTCAAGCGCTTAATTTGACAAGTACTCGACAAGCATGGTTTTCAGTTAAAACCGAATATTTTATGTTGCACACAAAAACACAGTACAACAAAGCAACCTTTAAGCTTTCCACCGTGTTTCACGCCAGCGCCGATAGTGGCGTACGTGTAGTGAACCGCGAGTTTGGGGGAACCTATTAATGGAACAATTACTGGTGCGTTTAGGCGCCAACCACACCGATCCGATAAGCTGGCTCGTTTATTCGAAAACAGAAGATGAAATCATTGCTTCTGGCGAACTTCCCAGTGCAGAAGACTTATCCACGCTCACTGAACGCGCTGGCCAGCGAGGCGTTATTGCATTAGCGCCTAGTAGCGACATCTTGCTGAAGTGGGTTGAGCTTCCGCCGAAAGCGGGTCGTAAAATCATTTCTGCTATTCCGTTTATGCTTGAAGACGAGCTTGCAACCGACATAAGCCAACAGTTTTTTGCCATTGGCCCAAGGCGAGGCGACAGGCAAGCGGTAGCGGTGGTCAGTCATGAAAAAATGCAAATGTGGCAATCATGGCTAAGCGAAGCAGGTCTATTTTGCGACACCATTATTCCTGACGTCCTTGCCGTTCCAGTGACGCAAGACGGATGGTCAGTATTAACTCTTGGGGAACAACTTTTAGTACGCCAAGATACCTTTAAAGGTGTGCAGGGCGAACAAGCATGGTTATTGCCAACGCTTATCCACTTTACCGCTCAGCAAGACAGTCCTGTGGTAATTACTAATTACGCCGGCATTGATTTGAGCAGCTTGCCAAATATTGAAGAAGCACAAGCGCCGCTAGAACTACCTATGCAGGTATTGGCTAAAGAAGCAATGCAAAGTAGCTTTAACCTGTGCCAAGGCGAATACAAGATTAAGCGCAAGCGCAGCGGAATATTAAGTCAGTGGCGTGTGGCGGCCGTTCTTGCTGTGCTGGCTTTATGTACCAGCCTGATTGACAAGGGCGTTTCTCTTTACCATCTTAAAGCGCAAAATCAGGCGCTAAGCAGCGAAATTAACGCGGCGGTAAAAGCAGGGTTCCCCAATATTGGTACCTATCGCAACGTGAAGTTAAAGCTTCAAAGTGAATTAGCTAAGTTAGAACAAGGTGGCGGCGATGCCTCAATGCTCGTTATGCTCGATCAGCTAGCGCCTGCATTTTCAGCCACTGACGTGAAACCGCAAACACTGAGGTTCGACGCGGCGCGCACTGAAATTCGCATTCAGGCTCAAGGTAAAAACTTTGAAGCGCTAGAACAATTTAAACGTACCGCAGAAAACGCGGGGTTTGTGGTTGAACAAGGTGCTATCAACAATCGAGACGATGGTGTTGTCGGAACTGTGTCGGTAAGGAGTACCTTATGAACGCACTTTTAGAAAAGTATAGAGCGCTGACTGAACGCGAGCAGAAGCTTGTGTTAATGTCAGCGGTTATGATTGTGATAGCGCTATTTTATTTTGTAATTTGGTCTCCGCTTAACGCCGCATTAGACAAGCAAAAGCAACTGCTTGATAACCAGCAATCCTTATTGGTTTGGGTAAAAGACAGTGCAGCAAGAGCACAGCAGTTGCGCCGCGTAAGTGGCGATAAGCGAGCCTTTTCTGGTTCATTACCACAAGCGGTAAACCGCACTACTGCACAGCACGACATTGCCATTTCACGTATGCAGCCACAGGGCGACGAGCTGCAAGTATGGGTCGATCAAGCCCCATTCAACAGTGTTTTAGATTGGCTTAAGGCCATGGAAAATATGGGAGTGGTTATCCTTCAAGCCGATATTGCCGAGGCCGATGCGCCAGGCTATATCAAAATTCGCCGACTACAGTTAGGTAAAGCATGAAGTCGAAAGTTAGTTGGATTATAGGCGGCGTTATCGCCTTCTTATTGTTTGCTGTAGCCTACATGCCTGCTACTCAGGTAATAGGCCGCGTATCGTTGCCGAGTAATATTGCAATTAGTGGCGTAACCGGCACTCTGTTCTCAGGCAAAGCGCAAACTGTGGTAGCCAATGGCTTAGCAATTTACAACGTTAGATGGGAACTAAGCCCGCTGCACATGTTGGTGGGGAAAATTAAATTAGACCTCAAAGCGGGAAACATTCGCGATAAAAACGAGGTAGCGTTTGAAGGGCCTATTACAACAGGCCTGTTAAGCCAGAATACGGTAAGCACCGAAAATTTCACCCTTTATCTACCAGTAGACAGGGTGATTGCTCAAGTTCGCTTGCCTTTGCCAGTAAACGCTGGTGGACGCTTTAAAGTAACGCTGGACGATTTAACGTTCGGTCCTGCGTGTCGGTCGTTAAGCGGCTCTGGAGACTGGCTAAATGCGACAGTAGCAGGAACCCAAGGACCTATTGATTTTGGCACCTACTCTGCAAAACTGCGCTGCGAGGGCGAGCATATTGGTATAACGGTGAGCGAGCCTAATCTACTTAATTTGTCTATGGATGCCATTATTCCCACCAGCATGAAGAATATTCGTGTTAGTGGTAAATTTAAACCAGATGAAAGCTTACCTGATGAGGTACAGCAGGCATCGCGTTTATTTGGCACACCTAACAACAACGGCTACATTGCTATACAGCTTTAACCCGCTCAATAGTGATAGTAACTACAGCACCGTATACGTCTTGGTATCGACTTATCAGGGCCAACTGGAACACACTTAACAAAGGATTGTAAAATGAACAAACCTCTTCTAGCCGGCGTCGGCGCCACATTAGTTGCGCTCGGCGTTGCCCCTTATTTCATTGGAAATAGCGTACAAGACAACGTCATGTCAGCTATCGACGAAATAAATCAGCAGGCAATGTATTCTGCCGACGTTCTGTCGTATAAAAAGGGCTGGTTTTCTACCACCGCTGAAATAAAGCTCGCCGTTGATTTTCAAGCATTGATAAATGCGCAGAATGCTGCGCCTAGTGAAATGCCATTTGAAGAAAACCCCAGTGTTGTTGCAACGCTTGTTGCACATCACGGACCAGTCTATTTTGGCGACGGCGTTGGTCTAGGTCGCATCCAATACTCCGTCTCTATTGATGGCGATGAACTAAGAGAGTACGTGCAGTGGGACGGTCAAGAGCCAATTTATCAAAATGACGGGGTAGTGGGCTTATTCGGTGGTTTGCACTACGCAGATGTTATTCCTGCCCTTAGCGCAACCAGTGAAGAAGTGGGTTTCACCCTGTTATTCTCGGGTTACAAAGGCGAAGCAGAGCCCGAAGGTAGTGAGACGGTATATACCTCTTTTGGTGAATCACTTAGCATTAATGCTGATGATGTTTCAATGACATTGTCTAATCTATCAATGGACGTAAGTTATCACGGCAGTATTGTAGAAGCGTTAAAAGGCGACCTGTTTGAGTCTAAAGTAAAAGCGCTTATTGAAAGCATGGAAATCACTGGTATAGAACCAGGCACAAAAGTTCAATTAGACAACATCGCACTTATTACAGATACCAATGTAAACGAAGATGAAAATACTGCTGATGTGTATGTGGAGTATGCGATTGATAAAGTCGTTGGCCCAGAGATTGAGGCCACCGATATGGTGCTAGGTGTTGCTATCAATAACCTAGACATAGATTTCATCAAAGCCTATCAAGAATTCAGCAATACCTCATTGCTTTTGCCTGCTGAAGAGGTACCAGCCAAAATGATGGAGTTTGTCGAAGCAAACTTACTCCCCCAGCTTAAAGCTGAGCCTGAATTAAACATAACAAAACTGAAAGCAACATTACCAGAAGGGTCATTTAATGCTCATGCTAGTACGAAGTTAGTCGGCATTGATGCGCTGCCAGGCACCATGGAAGATGTGGCTTACTGGATAACACATTTGCTAGCAGACGCGCAAATTACTGCCGACAAAGCCTTTGCAGAGAGCATGGCATCTGGCTATATGATGGGCCAACTTTTAGCCACGCCACAGGCGCAGAACATGACAGAAGAAGAACTTCAAGCTGCGGTAGACCAGCAAACACCCATGATGTTGAGTACATTTGCGCAACAGGGTTTAATAAAAGAAACTGAGAGCGGTTATGAAACTAAAATAACGTTAAAAAATGGAGAAGCCAGCGTAAACGGGACACCTATTCCGCTGCCTTTTGCCCCGCAGTAACATATTAGCAACAGAATCAAATAAAAAATGCAGAGCCGCATGCTCTGCATTTTTATTTGTCGCGACAGTATTAGCCTTATACCAATCCGCATAGATAATTGCCCACTCAGAAGGCAGTGGCAAGTTTCCTAGCGAGGGGTAACGCCCGCGAGTTACCTTTGTAGCCCTCACTCGTCAAGCGTAATATTCATTAAATCCTGAGCCGCATACACACGACCGGGGGCAATGACCGTCATCGCCTCAGTGAGTGCATCGATACCAGGTTCACTTCGTTGCATAAAGTGCGACAATACTATTCGCTTAGCTTCAGAGCGCTTTGCAATGTCTATGAGTTGAGTAGGCGTCATGTGAAGATTTTTTGCTGCTTGAGGAGCAGAATCGTCAATTGCGTTATGCAGCACAAGCAGGTCAGCGTTTTTCGCAAACTTTGCAAGGTGGCCTTCTTCATCGTTAGTGTCTCCCGAAAACACGAGCTCACAGCCTTTTGCATTTACTTTCCAAGCAAGCGCTGGAATGGGACCATGATTTACCGCAATGGCTTCAATACTAACCTCATTATCAATCTTGTGGTCGAAAGGCGTCTCAAGAAACGCATTATTGACAGATTTTGGTAAAATAGCGTAGTCATCTTGCCCTTTAACGGTGTAAGAAGATAGATAGCTAAAGGCGCCTTCTTTTCCTAATAGTGAGGCGATGTAATCCTCAGTTGATGGCATAACGTCGTTTCCATCAGGCCCTATTACCAATAAATCGGTATTTCGGTCTGTGAAGTACCCCCCTTTGATAAAGCTAGGCAAATCCGCCGCATGATCAGTATGTAAATGAGAAAGCAAGATGGCATTCAGCGTTTCAAATTGAGCGCCAGAAGCACCAAACTGCACGCTGCTTCCGCTTCCCGCATCAATCAAAACCCGCGCCTTTTCGTCTATCCAAATAAGATAAGCGCTAGAGCTTCGGCCGTCATCGAGTTCGGGGCCGCCAGAGCCTAATACTTGAAGCGATACGTCTTTACACAAACGCGGAGATACCTCAGCGCTCGCCGTATTGGAATTGTTACGCTCTTCATGCGAAGTAGAGTTTGCGTGGGCAACAGGTGGAAGTGGAAGGGAGAGCACGGCCGCAGTTAAAAATGTGCGTAAAGCGAAACGGCGAATAACCGGTCGATTAATCAACGCCACACTCAATGTCTCTTTTTGTCTATTTAGAGCCTTCATCACATTCTCCTTGTTTTGACGCCCAATTCTTTATACACAATTGTTTTACGAAAAGACCGTCACAGTAATGAAATTAGTTCAGCAAGATCAGAGCAATTGCCTGAATTTCCATAAAGAGTAAAACGATGAGCCGATTACACGAAGCATCGCCCAGAAATGTATGATGAAAAACGCGCTTAATGATAACTGCAAAAATGAGGGAGCTAGCCTTTGCATTTTAGACACAAAAAAGGCGGGCAATTGCCCGCCTTTTAACGCTAAGTAGCTTGCTGGTGATTAGTCTGCAGTATTTTCCGCTACCATAATGGTTTTGATGTTAACGAATTCTCGCATTCCATAACCACCGTGTTCACGACCATAGCCGCTATCTTTTACTCCACCAAACGGTAGATTAGGCTGTGCTAACGAATAACCGTTAATATTTACCATACCTGTATCAAACTCATCTTTCGCAAGCGCAATGGCTTTATCAGTGTCGGTACTGAAAATACCGCCGCCCAATCCATAGCGCGAATCATTCGCTACTTCCATCGCCTGCTTGTCATCTCGAGCTCTAATCAAAGACGCTACTGGGCCAAATAGTTCATCATCATAAGCAGGCATACCAGGCGATACATCTTCAAGAATAGTTACAGGATAAAAATAACCGTTTGAATCTGGTACTTCTCCACCTAAGGTCAGTGTAGCACCGGCCTCCAGTGATTTTTTTACCTGTTCGTGTAATTCGTCACGTAGGTCTTCGCGCGCCATTGGGCCTAAATCTGTGTTTTCGTCAGTAGGGTCACCCACTTTCAACTTCTTACACTGCGCAACAAATTTGTCTCTAAATTCGTTATACACGCTATCTACTACAACGAAACGCTTGGCTGCTACGCAAGTTTCGCCATTATTTATTACTCGACCTTGAATACACATTTCTACCGCGTTATCGATATCCGCATCTTCAAGTACGACAAAGGCGTCGTTACTGCCAAGTTCCATTACCGTTTTTTTCGATAAGCTTGCTGCCTCTTTCGCTACCTGCTTACCTACTTCATCACTACCAGTAAAGGTTACGCCGCGAACATGCTTATGTTTAATCAAATCGCTTGCCGTACTGCCATCTATTAACAGCGATTGGTATACATTTTTAGGGAATCCTGCATCTTCATACATTTGTTGGATAGCCTGCGCCATACCGAATACGTTTTTAGCGTGCTTAAGTACAGTCGTGTTGCCTGCCATAATATTTGAAACGCTATAACGAATAACTTGATAAAGCGGGAAGTTCCAAGGCTGAATACCTAGAATCACGCCGATTGGCTGATAAGTGATAATGGCGCGACCACCCTCAAAAATACGATGTTCATCTTCTAAAATAGATGCACCGTGCTCTGCAGTGTAGCGACATATTTCCGCACACAGCTGCACTTCTTGCTTACCTTGAGCCGTTACTTTACCCATTTCCCTTGTCATTAGGCTGGCTAAATCATCAATTCGCTCTTCCATTAAGTCAGCAAGGTTGTTTAACAAGTCTGCACGGGTTTCAAATGATGTACGACGCCAGTTCAAATACGCTTCTTGCGAACGCGTTACGGCTTGCTCTGCGTCTTCAGCTGACATCAAATGATAATGATCGATTTTTTCACCTGTAGCAGGGTTGTAGGTATTAATTGTCTCACTCATTGTCACTCTCCTTAATCCTTTTGGAATGAGAGTGGTGCAACTAGAAAGCCAAGGTGACAATTGAATTATTTTCAAATTAATTCAATACCTTGCAGAGATAAAGACAAACTGATGATAAAAAAATAACGCCGTAGATCAGAAAAGATTACTTAACGCGGTAAAGATTTCAGAGCAACGCAGTAGACAATATTAGTATCCATACATGCGGTAACACGCCGCGATTACGAACGTGTTAAGTCTCGCTGGGTGGGTGATTATCTAGGCGTACTGGTACAACAAGGTAAGTTAGTCAAATATTTCGACCAAGGCTCACAATAAATCGCTATCCTCTGTGAGCGCTCAGTATTTAGCTATAAAATGGCAATTGCATAACAAACTTATGATGCAGCGACTAATCGGTGTAGAGATCGGGAAAGTGAAATTTAGCCATGGCCAACGTTAACGCGACTTCATACACACTTTGTCGTGTAGCGTGATTCAACGTAAGCAGACCGATCGCACCACCTTTTTGCTTTACATTGGTCATATCAAAGAGTTTGTCCATTACCGGCCCTAGTTCTTCGCCTCGCTGAAGCGCCTGATAAACGCTAACCGGAAGGGGCAAACTGGCACTTCTCGTTACTGACCAATGACCCTCATGGTATATCGCGACATAAGCAAATGTTGCAGGGCCATCTTCAAAAACATCCACTCCCCCTTCGATAGCCACATACCAGGCATCGGCCAATCCACCTTGGTGATGAGCTAGCATAGCTTTAACCCGATTTATTGCCCCCAAACGGGTTTCGTCCTCGCTCATTGGCTGGTCTGGCACGCCACTTGGAACTGCCATACCTTGCGCATCGAAGTCGTGTTCTAGGGTGTCAGATAGGGTATTTAATGCAGCATTAATCTTAACAGGGTTTATTGAGCCAACATAAATTGTATCGGAGACCATTTACTTTCTTCCTTTAAAAACGTTTTTTTGCAGCATTACTCACTGGATTTGCTTCGATATCTTCAAGCATCAAACGATAATCGCGCACCGCAGGGAACTCACTAATGTTTCTATTTGGCAGGGTGCTGTCAGGATTATCAACGGCCAATAAATGTTTAATTCCGTAGGTTTTTGCCGCATTCAATATCGGCAGTGAATCATCAACAAATAACGTTCTGTTGGCATCAAACTTCACCCGCTTTTGTAAACGTTCCCATAACAGCTGAGACTCTTTGGTAACCCCAAACTCATGGGTAGAAATCAGATTATCAATGTGGGCGTCAAGCTGAGTATGCTCTATCTTGAGAGCCAAACTATTGGGATGGGCATTAGTTACCAGCACGACTTCTCTACCAGATGCATGCAGAGCATCTAGAAAAGGGATGGTATCTTCTCGAAGTGCAAGTAAATGAGCGAGCTCCCGTTTCAACGGCATAAATTCATTTTCTAAGTCTAAAGCCAGTGACTCAGCCCAATAATCTAAGCAATACCACTGTATTTGACCAAACACTGCTTCATAACGCTCTGACATTTCCTGTTGGCTTTGTGCTTCTGAAATGCCTCGCAACTCCGCTAAACGCTTAGGTAAATGGTGCAGCCAGAACTGATTATCATAATGGAGGTCCAACAGAGTTCCATCCATATCGAGTAGTACAGTATCTATTTCATTCCAGGGCAGAAAGGGCAAGCGATTTTCCTTATAATGAAG
>Ga0208817_100223_pt1 | contig 20777 bp, 16 predicted proteins | sample Virmet3819_2500_FD_185741 | JGI IMG/M metagenome (GOLD analysis project Ga0208817, IMG submission 185741) | Marine viral communities from the Southern Atlantic ocean transect to study dissolved organic matter and carbon cycling - metaG... | ecosystem: Environmental > Aquatic > Marine > Oceanic ... | reverse complement strand
TGGATCGTTCGTAAGCGCCGGGGTCGTGCCTGCGATTGCACCTGCGTCAGTGCCCAGATCAGATTTCGCTCCCTGAGCCAGTAAGGGCCGGACAACGCCGAAGCCCAGAACAATCACAACCAAACCTAGCAGAATGGCTTGCAAGGCAGACCAGAAATAGCGCTCCGTAAGGGTCTCGACGAGACCGGGAGCGGGTATGAGCTCTTCGACCTCCAGTTCCTGAAACGGCATCAAGTCTACGGTCAGAGAGTCCCCCCGATCAGCGTTAAGGCCGGCACCAGAAAGGATCAATTGTTCAAAATCGGCCACCAAGCTGCGCATCAAGGGAGCAGAATCTTCGGCGTTGGCATCAAAACCGAGGACTTGTTCGTTTAGCAGTACAGCAACAGAAATACGTTCGATTTCACCCGGTAATGTTTCGGTTTCACGGCGTGTCTCATTGATGTCGTAGACAACACTCTCGGTCGAGTTTTTCACCGTGCTGTTGCCGCCGCCCTGGCTTCCGGCTCCTTGCGGCAGATTACTGGACACGGTGACACCTCCGCCCCCACCACCGCTGGCTTCGCTGGTGTCATTGCTGGTGCGATTGCGAATTACGCGTGAATTCGGGTCAAACACCACTTCGGACACGCGCTGGCGTTGGCGATTGACATCAACCGTCACGGACACGCGCGCATTGCCCGGACCGACACGGGCCTCCAGCAAGCGCAAAATCTTTTGTTCCAGAGTGCTCGACTGGCCCTCGGCGACGATTCCCGGTTCTTCCATGCGGTCGATATTGGGCCCCGCCAGCATACCTCGCTTCGGATCGATCACGGCTACATCGGCCGGATCGAGTCCGGACACGGCGAGGGCGACGAGGTACTGGATCGCCTCAGCCTGGCTCGCACTGATCCGGTTGCTGGAAACCAAGGTCACGGATGCAGTCTGTGATGGGCCGGATCGGGAAAAACCCGATCGAAGGCTGGCACCGATATGCACTCGCGCGGATGATACACCCGGAATGGCCAGCACGGTGCGGGTCAGTTCGCCTTCCTTCGCTCGCCAGTAAGTCGCATTGTACATTTCCGACGTGATCGAGAAGCCATTCACATCATCAAGCAGCTCATAACCGCTGACAGACTGCTGCGGCAGCCCGTCCTTGGCCAGCGCAAAACGAACCGAGTCGCGATCGGAGTTCGGAACAAAGATCGCCTCGCCGCGGATCTCATATTCGACGCCGCGCTTTTCGAGCTCAGCGATCACTTCACCGGTGTGCATCGGGTCCAGTCCGGCATACAACAGGCCCATGGGCTGCTTGACCGCACCTTGAACGAGCAACGACATGGCGAAGACCACACCGGCAACTGCACCCACAAGTGCGAGTTTCTGCGCCGTTGATAGCGCCTTCAGTGTGTCTAAAAGTTTCATAGGCCAGAAAACCCCGATCCCAACGCCATCATTCCATTGGTTAATATTTTCCGCGAAATCATTAACGCTTCCTTTACCCAGAAATTAATAAGCCTTTGTCAGCAGCAATTTTTTATTGGGTAACGTTTTGGCCTCTGACGCGAACACAGAACTTCCTGAAGAAAAGTCTTCCGGTGGTGGGTTGATCCCGCTTGTGGTGTTGGCTGTCGTCAGCATGGCTGGCGCATTCGGGATCGTCTATTTCCTGTCGCCCAATGCCCCTGCGGCAGCACTTGCATGTGCGCCAGGCGAAGGTGGCAAGCCGGCTCATACGCCGCTCGCGCTGGAAGATCACGTCTATGTAGAGTTGCAAGAAATCCTTGTCACGATAGGTAATGAGCCGGCCACTCGCTATGTTAAGATCAAGACTTCTGTCATCTCAGACAACAGTCATGTCAGCGCGGTAAAGAAAGCCGAACCCATGCTGGTCGATGCTTTCGTCGGCTACCTCCGTGCACTTCAGCTCTCTGATTTCGAGTCAGCTGACTTCTACCCGAAGATGAGGGAGCAACTCGCAATGCGATCCGAAATTGTGCTCGGTGCGGATGCTTCGCACGGCGTGCTCGTAACCGAATTCCTGCTACGGTAAGATGATGCCTCTAGATCCCTCCGACATAGCGCTCTTTCTCGTTTCGTTTGCGGCTTGCCTCTACTGTGCCCTGCTCAGCCGCAGGCTCAAGGCCCTGCAAAATACCAAGGATGGCTTGGGCGCATCCATTCGCGCCATGTCCGAATCAGTCGCCGCAGTTTCATCAGCGCGACACGAAGCGAAGGCTCAATCTGGAGAAATAGCAGTTCGACTTACCGCAATCCTCACTGAGGCGCATGACGCTGGCAAGAAGCTGACGGAGTTGAAAGATGCACTCGAAATGAAGGATCGGGAGATTTCCCGCAAGATTCAGGCAGCTGATGCCGAGATTCGCACAACAGTACGCGACGCACTTGCTCAGTCATCAGATAGGGTCGCGGAGATCACGCGGCTGACCAAGCGCCTTGAAGCCGTCGCTAACCAAGCAGCCTCCAGTCTGGACAGTTCCGACTATCTTTTCGAAGACGATGATACGATCAAGACCAAAAGGGTATATGAGAGCTATGGGCATAAAGAGTAGCGGACGCACTCATGTTCTTCTGACGATCGGTGCCTTGTTCACGATCGCAGGCGGGACCCGGTGGTTGCCCCAGGCGTTTGCAACGACAGGTGCGGAATCACTCAGCAGCCGTCCATCTGACGTGCTGCCCAAGAGCTATGTCGACGATTCCGATACTGTGCGGAAGGTTTGCCTTACAGGCGACCTCGTCGAAGCGATGGAGCAAGACCAGAAGACTATCGAGCAACGCATTTCTGACCTGCGGGCCGAAGAAATTCAGTTTCAGAATCGGAAGATGGAACTGGACCAGCAGGCGGAAGACCTCAAATCGATCCAGATCCAGTTGGATGATAGATGGCAACGCATGGCAGAGGCGGCCAATGAGGACATCCAGCACCTTGCCCAGATGTACGGCGCAATGAAACCAGATCAGGCCGCAGGGATCTTCAACCAAATGGACGCCGGCTTCGCGGCGGGCTTCTTGCGGCTCATCCCGAGCGACCAAGCCGGCCTGATCCTTGCCAATATGGAAAACGAAAAGGCATATGTTGTCAGCGTCAAAATCGCGTCGACCAACAGTGACCTACGCGACGACGCGGTCCTGCCTTAGGAGAACTCCGTCGAACTCAGCCACATTAGGCAAAAATGGATGCGTTCACGTGCACGGCGTTGTTCACAGCTTCCCGTACGCGCCAGATATCGAACGGCTTTGGTACCACCCCATCCCGATTCTCACACCCGTCTTCCTCCAACCGCTCGGGGTGCGCCGTAATGAAAATAGTCGGCACCCTATAGCCGAGAGTTTCGCGAATTTTGTGAACGACTGTCCAGCCACAGACGTCGTTGCCCAAATCTATATCCGAGAGGATTAATCCAATGTCCCGCTTTTCTGCAAAGGTCATGGCTTCGTCGCGCGTATAAGCAATTCCAGCGACCCAATGACCAGTTTGCTCCACCAGCACGGAAAGCAGCTCCGCCATATAGGGCTCATCTTCGATGATCAGCACGCCGGTACGTGAGGCAGCTGCAACAACTGGCTCAACACGAGCAATAATGTGGGTGACCTCATCAACATGTAAACCGGTGATCCGCGCCAAATCCTCCGTCCCAAATCCGCCGATTATGGACAATAACAGCACTCGCCGGTCCACGACCTCCAATCCATGTAGAATGGGATGGATACGGTCATTCACCGAATGGGCTTGGGCGATCTGATGCAGCCTGTGGTCAAGTTGACGAAACAGGCACGCCCGATCCACGCCCGTTGAGCCTGCGGCCTGGACTGATCCGATCAAGTCTCCCAAAACATCGCAGACTACCTGGTCGCCGGCATCAATCGATCCCAGCAACAATTGCGCATAGGATCTCAAGGATTTGAGTTCTGAAGAAACGATATCCGAAAACATCTTAGCCCCTTGGTCCCTTGCCTCAATCAAGAGAGTAATTCAGCCGTGTACTCAAAGCATTGTACCACAGAATTTCTCCCACTGCGGGAAAACCGATGATCTAAACTCAATTGAAACAAGTTTCCATCCAAATCAGCAGCTCATCTATTTACCGAGTTAGGGGACACACGATGGGGATACAGGTACCAATTTGTCAGGTCAGTTATGGCGATCGCCCACCCTGTGATCTTTCTGAAGAGATCAGTACTGCTGAACCAAAGGCGATTTCCGGGTATTTGCACAGGCACAGCTGTGAGCGCCGTGTTGCGTTGGCTACATTCTGATTGAAAATGTCTCCATGCCGGGCAGCTTCCGCATGAATTCGCCTGCGGCAGAGCACGGGCAATCACACAATCCGTCTGCATGCGGACTGCAAGACGGCAACACAAACACGGATCTGATCCATGCCAAGCGCAGCTCCTAACACCTCATCAGCCACTAGAAAAACCAGTCGCGCCACCAGCCGCCTCGGCATGTTGGCTAGAAGCCTAGGTGTCGGAATCGTCATTTTCGTCGTTGCCGTCGCGATGATCGAGTTAACGCGCGGCGCTGGGCGTGTGGCCGCCGTCTGGCCAGCGAATGCAATCCTGATCGTCTTGCTTTTGAAGAACCCGCGCAGGAACTGGATTCCCCTTCTCACGGCAATGATGACCGCGCTGGTGCTCGCAAACATCTATTCAGGAGACCCGGTTCTCCGGGCGTTCATTCTGGCTCTGGCAAACGTAGCAGAAGTCTGCTGCGTCGCCTTTATTTTCATGTACCAGCGCAAAATACGGTTCATCAGCCTGGCGGGAATTTCTACTTTGATCATGGGCGGATTCGTCGGCAGCCTCTTGTCATCCCTTATGGCTGCAACAGGATTGTTCACGAGTGGAGAGACCCTCGTGCTCTCTGAAGCCCTCGTATGGTTCTCAGCAGACTTTCTGGGCATAGTTCTGTTCACTCCGATAATCTGGTCTTTGGCGGATCGCTCGAAAAAATTCGTCAGCACGTCGCCTGACCTTCAATACATTCTCAAGCTGGGGCTATTGTGTGCGACGACTTTCTTCGTTTTCGCCCAGAGCGACTATCCATTCCTCTTTCTCGTACCCCCCGCGCTCGTATTCCTCGCCTTTGGGGGAGGCGTAAAAGCGGCCGCCATTGGACTACTCACGATCACGGCAATCGCTTTGCCGTTCACGTTGGCTGGCACTGGCCCAGTACACTTGATGTCAGCCGAATTCACTTCCAAGATTCTGGCACTTCAACTATTCTTGGCGACAAACTCCATTCTCGGGCTCGCTGTCGGAGCAGCCTCTTCGGACCGCCGTCGACTGATCAATCATATCAGACGGTCTCGAGAACGCTTGTCGAGCAAGTCACGCGAACAACAGGAGATGCTGACAAAGGCTCACTTGGCCGAGCGTATGGCGGGCGTAGGTCACTGGACTCTGAACCCATCCACTCAGGAAGTGGACTGGTCGCCGGAAGTTTATGCAATTCACGGCGTCACAAAAGAAGAATTCAACCCGATGTATGGCGACGCGATAATGTTCTACGCAGAGGAAGACCGCGATCGTGTGCGGGCTCTGGTCGAGCGCGCTGTCAACAACGCCGTAGGCTGGGAATTTCAAGCCACGATAGTTCGAAAGTCGGATGGCAAGAGGCGGCGCGTGCGCTCTATCGGAGATTTTCTTGTGGACAAGACCGGAAAGGTCGAGCGAGTGTTCGGCGTGTTCAAGGATGTCACAGACGAGCAGGTTGTACTTGAAGCACTTGCGAATAGCGAATCCAAGTACCGGACCCTCGCGGAGAACTCTACAGACATCATTGTAAAGTTCGGTTTGGATGGAATCATCACCTATGCGTCGCCCGCATGCGAGATTTTGGGTGTTTCGCCAGAAGATGCAATTGGCTTGTCAACATTGGACTTCGCGATTCCGGAAGACCGCGGACGTGCGTCAGAAATCACCCAATCACTATTCCAGAATGACGCTATTGATCCATCTGTGCAAAGAGAATTTCGAGTGAAGAACAAGCACGGCAATGTGATCTGGCTGGAGGGAAATCCGAAGCTCATTCAGGGTGAGGATGGTCGCCCCCGCGAGGTAATATCGACCTTCCGGGACATCACGGATCGCAAGGAAAGGGAGCAGGCCTTGGCCGAAGCCCGCGCTGAAGCCGAAGCTGCTGGCAAGGCAAAAGCGGAGTTCCTCTCGAATATGAGCCACGAAATTCGTACGCCCCTGAATGGTATTCTTGGCTTCACGCAATTGTTGGAGCAGACGGATCTGAATGAAGAGCAAAGGCTGTTCACTACCCGCACGATGAAGGCCGGGCGCCTATTGAAAGATATAGTCAACGATATTCTGGATTACTCCAAGATCGAGGCAGAAAGCATCCAGTTGGAAGAGCGTGCTGTCGACATTGCTCAACTTGTTCAGGATACGATCGACCTTGTTCACGCTGCAAGGGATTCTCGGTCGGTGCCGTTGACATCCGCCGTGGAGAGCAAAGGCGCCCTCATTGACGAAGTTCGGCTGAAACAGATACTGACCAATCTGATCGGAAATGCCGCAAAATTCACAACCGAAGGATCAGTCCGAGTCAGCGCCTCCCAGGAGGGAGACTTGCTGAAGTTTGAAGTGGCAGATACCGGGCCTGGTATCCCCGATGACAAACTGGAAAGCGTCTTTGAAGGGTTCAAGCAGGCTGACAATAGCGTCACTCGAAAGTTTGGCGGCACAGGCTTGGGGCTTTCCATAAGTCGATCTCTTGCCCGGCTAATGGGGGGAGAATTGCACCTGGAAAGCAAACTTGGACGGGGTACGGTTGCGAAACTGGTATTGCCGTTCAAACCTGCGGAAGTGCCGATGTCCGACTTCCGCTCGACTGCCAAAACCCCACAACTCGGAAAGCTCAAGATCATGGCCGTTGACGATGTCGCCATGAATTTGGAACTGATTGAATTGGGGCTCGAAAAGTTCGGTCACTCGGTTCAGGGCTTTCTGTCGGCGCATGGTGCGCTCTCGTCCCTTCGTAAGGGCGACACGTATGATATCATCCTGATGGATGTCCAGATGCCGGAATTCGATGGCATTGCTGCGACACGCGAGATTCGGGCTCTGTCTGCGCCAGCCAGTCAAATTCCGATTGTAGCACTGACCGCAAATGTCCTGCCCGAACAGATCGCCGAGTGTATGAAAGCTGGCATGACGGATCATGCCCCCAAGCCGATTGATATCGTTCAACTAAATGCGCTTGTTTCAGCCCTCACCACACAGCAGGCTGGTCAGGCCGATTCCACCCATCAGCAACAACCTGTCAACGATCCGATGGAGCAACTCAAGCTCAAATATCGGGACTACCTCACCACAGTACCTGCAGAGTTCGCGGCCATCTTGGACAAAGAGGACCGCAAAGTGGTGCTGGAAGAGATCCGTCAATTGTCTCACTCTATTGCCGGCAGCGCCGGTAGCTTCGGTTACACAGAAGTCTCAACCGCCGCATTTTCTCTGGAATCGGTCGCGCGGGACATGAGCGAGAGCGGCAAACTCACAGTAGAACTGGCTGAGAGCTTGAGCGAATTTATTCGGGTCACAGAGCAACTTGTTGCCTGACCTAGGCCCACGGCGCGTGGCGATTCCCAGTTGAATATGGAATCCGATACCCATGAAACAGAGAGCCGTCGGCACCCCCGATGAGCAGAATCACGCCAAGCAAGCCCAACCTCGGATCACGAATCGAAACGAGACAGACTTGAACAGCGGGGTGAAATAGGATAACCATTCCTGACACCGGTGTCATTCGGTGATAAAATAAATATCGGGAGGAAAATTAGAATGCGGGTATCCACCAGAGTCAGAATCCTTGCGGGCGCGTCCCTGGCCAGCCTAATGCTGTCAGGTTCCATAGCGTATGCGCAGGAAACCATAGATGAACCATCGGCAGATGAGGCAGACCAAGTACTCGACAGTGTCGTGGTAACCGGTTTCCGTGATTCACTTGCTGAAGCACTTGATCTCAAGAAACAATCGACCGGAGTGGTCGATGCCATCGTCGCTGAAGACATTGCCGCTTTTCCAGACCTGAACCTCGCTGAATCGCTTCAGCGCATTCCCGGCATCGCGATTGATCGTCAGGCTGGCGAAGGTCGACGCATCACGGTGCGAGGCCTCTCGGGCGACTTCACGCGTGTGCGCATCAACGGTATGGACGCCTTGTCCACCGGTGGTGGATCAGACGCCTCTGGTGGTACAAACCGCAGCCGCTCGTTCGATTTCAATACATTTGCGTCCGAGTTGTTCAGCCAACTGGTTGTTCGAAAGTCACAGTCCTCGTCCATTGAGGAAGGATCGCTTGGTGCAGTTGTCGAACTTCAGACGGCGCGTCCTCTGGACTATGACGATGGGTGGACCTTCTCGGCATCCGCACAGGCCCTCTACAATGATCTCGTAGAAGACACGTCGCCTCGCCTTGCCGGCCTAGCTTCCTACAAGAACGACACTGGCACGTTTGGCGCGCTGGTTTCTGCAGCATTTCAAGACCGCACAATCCGCGAAGAAGGCTTTTCTTCTGTCCGATTTGATGATCAAGGCACATTCCGTTCTGTGAACGGCGCAGGCTGTATTGGCGCGGACCCGATGCCAGCTGCCTGTGAGGAAGTCCGCAACTCCTATTATGCGCGCATCCCGCGCTATGGTCGCCTCACTTATGATCAGGAACGCACCGGTCTAACCGGCGCACTACAATTCCGTCCAACTGACCGGACCACAATCACGGTGGAAGGACTCTACTCTGAGCTGGATGCACAGCGCGACGAAGAGTTCCTGCAGGTCTTCGTACGATCGAATACCGACAATATTGCGGTAACGGACTACAACGTGAATAGCGATGGCGTTCTGGACTATCTGCAAGGCGATGTCCTCGCCGATACGAGCAACGGCATCATCCCGATGCGCAGCGAACATCGCCGGGACTACTACACGACCGAGTTCACGCAGCTGACACTCGAAGTCGAACACGACTTCTCCGACACGCTGCGGGGTTCTTTCTTTGCAGGTCAGTCCTCATCCAGCTTTGATAACCCGGTTCAGGCGACAGTTTTCTTTGACGCTGCCAACCCGGTCGAAGGTTATAGCTATGATTTTCGGAACGATTTGAATCTCCCGGCCATCAGCTATGGCAACACGGATGTAACGGATCCGTCCCAATTCCTGTTCACGCAGTTCCGGAATCGCCCTCAGGGGTCTGACAATGATTTCGAGACCGTCCGGGCCGATCTGTATTATGACTTCTCCCCAACCATGACATTGTCGGGTGGACTGAGTTTCAAGAAATATGACTTCTCGACACGCGAAATCCGTATCGACGGCAATGTCGCAGATCTCGACGGCTTCACCGAGCCGCCAGTCGTCAGTGGTGACTTGGTTGGACTGGTAAGCGGTTATGGAAACGGATTGGACTACGGCTCCAACGATACGTCGTGGGTTAGCGCCAATTGGGACGCCGCCATCGACTTGAGCGGCATCCTGGATATCACAGGGGACATCGGCTCAAGGCCTCAAAGCAACCGTTCGGTCGAAGAAGAAGACTTGGGCGGCTACGTCCAGCTCGACTTCGAAACCGACCTGTCAGGCATGAATCTCCGTGGAGATATCGGTGCGCGGTATGTTGAAACGACTACCACTGCTTCGGGTTATGTGCCTGGCAGTGGCGGACTTGCGCTCCGCACGGTGGAAAACTCCTATACAGATTTCCTTCCGGCGCTGAACCTTGTTCTGGAAGCCTCCGACCAAATTCAGTTCCGCGCTGGCGTCGCCAAAGTCATGGCCCGACCATCGCTCGGAAATCTGACACCGGGCGGTAGCCTCGATACGTTCAGCGGCGAGCCATATACATTCAGCATCGGAAATCCTGAGCTCGATCCCTACCGGGCCACAGCTTTTGACCTCAGCGCCGAATGGTATTTTGCAGAGGAGAGCCTTCTGGCTGTGTCGTTCTTCTACAAGGACGTGGAATCCTTCTTCCTGACCCCTGCCAGCAACGAAGTGGCTTTCAGTTCACTCGGTCTGCCGGCCAGCGTGGCCTCTTCGACCAGCCCACTGGGAGAAGATCTGGCGAACGGGCTTGATCCGATCGTCGCGGTCAGCCAGGTGGCAAATGGTGGAGAAGCCTCGATCCAGGGTCTGGAACTTGTGTACCAGCAACCCTTCTTCTTCCTGCCGGGTCTTCTACAGAATGCCGGATTTGTAGGGAACCTAACCTATGTCGATTCCGACGAAATCAGAAACTTCTCGGAAATCTCGCACAACATGACTCTGTACTATGAGACAGACCGGTTCTCGGCACGCGTATCCGGTGCGTATCGGGATGAATACCAAACCCGAGCTCCAAATAGTTCGGGACGCACCGAAGGTCGCGAGGAGCGGGGTGTCGCATCGACCTACAACGTGGATCTGTCGATGTCATACGCGCTGACAGATCAGCTCGACCTGACCTTTGAGGGCATCAATCTGACGGATGAGTTCGAGCATCAGACATTTGACCAGCTCAATCTCCCGACCCTCTACCATCATACCGGCCGGAACTTCCTGTTCGGCGCCCGGTATACATTCTAGGGAACTTTCGGGGTACGGAACGGCGACACAATCTGAAGCCGCCGGTCCAGATCATTCGATATAGTTTTGAAAATTGCGATCCTCCCAAGGCGCATTTTCTGAGTGGCCCCGGCGAGATCCTCGCAGGGGCCACTTTTTAAGGTGCAACATATGAAGAACTCTCTGACCCGACGCCGAAGCCTGCTTCTCCTGGGGACGACACTCGCCACGAAGGCTTGCACGACGCCCGCTTCAGAAGCTGCCGTCAGAAGCGAATCCCCCGCTCCGAATCGTCCGGACTGGGGAAGAGGACACGAGAATCAAAGAATCGCTGACCGCAAGGATGGGACATTCCTGAACCCGATTTTCTCGGGCGACAGGCCGGACCCCTCAATTATCAGAGACTGCGATACCTACTATCTCACATTCTCAAGCTTTGACGCTTACCCTGGTCTGTTCATCTGGCAGTCGACCGATTTGGTGAATTGGCAACCTGTGGGTCCGGCGCTAACCCATCCCATCGGCTCGGTATGGGCACCCGATCTCATAAAGCATGGGGATCGTTTTTACATTTACATTCCTGCACGGAGCAAGAACAGAAAATCCATCTATGTCATTTACGCCAATCAAATAGACGGGCCATGGAGCAAACCCGTCGATCTGGACCTCCCGGATCATATTGATCCCGCCCACGCGATTGGCGAAGATGGCAAGAGATACCTTTTCCTGTCAAACGGCGATCTGGTTGAACTCTCAGACGACGGCCTTTCGACCGTTGGAGATGTGGAACACATCTACGACCCCTGGCGATATCCTGATGACTGGGATGTCGAATGTTTTTGTCCGGAGGGACCCAAAATCCTCCGAAAGGATAACTGGTTCTATATGCTGACAGCCGTGGGTGGCACTGCCGGTCCCCCTACCGGGCACATGGTCATTGCGGCGCGCGCCCGATCCGTCAAAGGACCGTGGCAACATGCACCGAACAATCCTCAAGTCCGCACCACCGACCGCTCCGAATCCTGGTGGTCGAGAGGACATGCCACCCTCATTGAAGGACCGGCGGGCGATTGGTGGATGATTTCACACGGTTATGAGAACGGGTTCTGGACGCTTGGAAGGCAATGCCTCTTGGAGCCAATCCGTTGGAGAGAAGACGGCTGGTTTGAATCGTTGGGCGGAGACCTGTCAACCCCCTTCCCCAAACCCTTACCCAGCCAGCATCAGCCTCATGGTCTTCCGCTTTCTGATGATTTCTCGACCTCGTCACTGGGTCCGCAATGGGTGTTCTATGATCCTTCGCCTGTTGAACATGATCGCATTGACCTTGATGGTGATGGATTGCGCATGACCGCGAAGGGTGAGACCCCGGCCGACACATCGCCTCTTTGTGTGATCCCCGGAGATCGCGCCTATGAAGTGACGGCACGGATGGAACTGGACCCGGGGTCACGTGCAGGACTTCTCCTGTTTTACAATTCAGGATTATACTGCGGTTTGAGCTACGGACCGGAGGGCCTCGTCATGCATCGCTATGGTCAGGAGCGTTCACGTCCGAACGATTTGGATGCTGGCCTCACACACCTTGAAATCAAGGTTCGCAACGACAATCACGTCGTCACATTCTTTACCCGTCTGCCGGGCGAAAGATGGAAGAAATTCGATGTTCAGATGGAAGTGTCTGGCTATCACCACAATACGGCATATGACTTCCTCAGCCTCCGCCCAGGATTGATGGCGGCCGGGAAGGGTCATGTTCGTTTCAGTCAGTTCCGGTACAAAGCACTTTCCTAAGCGGCGGTACCGACAAATTTTCCGACGGAGGACAGCCGCAGATCGATATCCCGGGCCCCTCGGGTTCGAATCACGGCTTTCTGACCTACACTTGCGGCGTGAACACCTGTCACCGCTCCAGTCGAGATTGCCATCCCCTTCTTCAACGGCATTCCGCGACGCGCGGCGTTTTCTAGCATGAAGCGCAAGGATTCAATCGGACCTCCGGGAATCCCGCTCGCATCTCCTGTGCCGACAGTAAGTCCATCAATCGTGGTTTCAAACGGCCAACGGTTAAATTCCAGAGATCGCCATTCAGGCAATTCATCGCCAATGATCAGACCATGATTGTTGCCGAAATCAGATATTGTCACCAGCGGCCCGTGATCATTGATTTCGGAAAAAGGGCTGCTGGCGATTTCTACACCCGCATGAATCGAGCCGACCAAGGCGATCGCGTCCTCTGTGGAATACTCGGTCTTCGAAGGTTCTGCATCGGACGAGACAATCAGTACACACTCCCCTTCAACCGCCGAAAATCCTTCTGCATAAACGGGGGTTTCCATGACTCCGACCGTCTGATTGTGGATTTGCGATTTGAAAATCGGGCCCGCCAAGCGATCCGTTCCATAACGATCAATGTCTGCCCCATTAATGCGGCCAACTTTCCAACCAGCTAGCTCGTCGGGCCACATATCGATGGCGGCATCCTGTATGGAATAGGCCTCGGAAATGGATTGGGGCACAGTGCCCGGATACTCAGCCAGACTGCCGGCGGCAAGTCGCGCCTGAACGAATTTTTTTGCTATATTTTCAACTACGCTCACGCTTTTTCCTCAGCCTGCCTATCTTGGGGTAGACACTATAGGAAACCGGTGTCATTTTCAAACCTCCATAGTGATAAAAAGTGATCCGGAACGAGCGAATACTTGAAATCGGTCGGCAAATCCGGGGACAAGAAGTGAGGAAACACCCATGGCGAGACCGAATTACGCTCCCTTCCCAAGAATGATTGCTGCGTCAGCGCTGTTGGTCCTGTCCGGCTGCGCCACCGCACAGCCGCTAGGTGTCGCTCCAGCGGAGACTGAAACAACAGCCTCTGTACCAGTTGCCCCGTGGATGGGTCCGCTCGGGCCAGCAGCAATGACGGCGGGAGGGCGCGGCGGAGAAATCGTCAGAGTGACAAGCTTGGAATCCGATGGACCTGGTACACTCAGAGCAGCGCTGGAGGCCGATGGTCCCAATATCATCGTTTTTGAAGTGGGCGGCGTCATTGATCTTGATGGCAACAATTTGCGAGTTAGCTCGTCCAACACAACAATTGCGGGCCAGACCGCGCCGTCACCTGGCATTACCCTTATACGTGGTGGCATGGTTATCACCGGCGACGACATTATCGTTCAGCACATGCGTATTCGCCCGGGCGATCTGGGTGAAGGCTTACGAAGCGGCCGAGACATAGATGCGATCACGACGATCGCAGCTCACAATGTTATTGTCGACCACTGTTCGCTTAGCTGGGCGACGGATGAAAACCTGTCCGCTTCCGGCCCACGTTTCACCGGCGAAACTCCCAAAGACTGGCGCGAAGGCACATCACACACAATCGCCTATACCAACAACATCATCGCTGAAGGTCTGTCCCATTCGACACATGCGAAGGGAGAGCACTCAAAGGGATCGCTCATACATGACAATGTCAGCGATATCCTGATCTACGGAAATCTATACGCTCACAATTTCGAGCGCAGCCCACTTTTCAAGGGCGGCGTACAAGGCGCGATCGTGAACAATTTCATCTATAATCCCGGACAGCGCGGCGTTCACTATAATCTGCAAGGACTGGAATGGGGCGACGTGCCTGCGGAGACGGGCCGAATGGACCTGATCGGCAACGTGATGCGCGCGGGCCCCTCGACCAGCGAACGGTTACCGCTACTCATGATTGGGGGCGATGGCGACCTGGACCTCCACATGTCTGGCAACATCTCCATAGATCACTGGGGTCATGAATTGCCGGAGCTTGGGCGCTACACATCATCTTCCACTCAGATTGCAGAACAGTCTGAACCTTCTGACATTGTTGCAGGGTTGCCAATTTTGGCTGCGAATCAGGTTGAGCGCTACGTCCTGAAGAACGCTGGCGCGCGCCCTTGGGACAGGGACTCAGTGGACGTTCGCATTTTGGCCGACACGGCGGAGGGGCGCGGTGAAATCATCGACAGTCAAAATCAAGTCGGCGGATATCCGACCGCGAGTCCGACCCACCGCGCCTTTGATCCGGCCCTGTGGGATTTGGAGACGATGCAACCTGCCGCACCAGAAGCGCTAGACTCCGGCTTGAAAGCCAAGGGGACTTGAAGCCACCCCAAATCACGTCAAAAAGAGACGATGCATAGCAAGGCTTTCCCATGAGCGACGATGAACACGAGGCCAAACCGGTCCGAGACCGGTCTCAGGTAACAATTATAGACATTGCCCGCATGGCGGAGGTGTCCAAGAAAACCGTGTCTCGTGTCATCAATGAGTCACCGCTTGTTCGTGAGGAAACGCGCAAGAAGGTCAAGCAAATCATCGCTGAGACGGGCTTCACACCAAACCCTCAGGCACGCGCACTAGCTTTCCGGAAATCATTCTTGATCGGCCTCGTCTATGACAATCCAAGTCCGCAATATGTCGTCAATATGCAGCGCGGGATACTCGACACACTGGGGGACACCGCCTTCCAGCTGGTCTTACGGCCCTGTGATCGTGGGGAAGAAGGCTATCGCGAACGCGTCCGATCTTTCATCCTACAACACAAACCACATGGCATAATCCTGACTCCATCCGTATCTGAAGATGAGGAACTTGCCGAGATTTTAAGAGAGGAGGAATGCGATTACGTTCGCATCGCCTCACTAGAACTGGACATTCCGTCGCGCAGCATTCGGACCCACGATGCTCAGGGGGCAGAAATGGCCGCCGCGCATTTGGCACAACTCGGCCACAAGCGTATCGGGCACATTCACGGACCAAAAACATTCCGCTCGGCCCACGAACGCCTGTCAGGGTTCAAACGCGGCCTTGAGGGTTATGGCCTTGAACTTGCTCCGGAATTGACGGTTGAAGGCGCCTACACATTTGATTCCGGTGTGACCAGTGCCACGCGGCTTCTCAACCGCCATGACCGACCCACAGCTATCTTTGCCGGTAATGATGAAATGGCCGTTGGCGTCTATGTCGCCGCTCGGAAGGCTGGCTTGAGAATTCCCGAAGACCTCTCGATTGTCGGTTTTGACGATACACCAATATCCGCAAGGATCTGGCCGCCGCTTACCACGGTTCGGTCTCCTATCCGCGAAGTTGGGCGCGCCGCCGCTGATCTCTTGGTGAAGCGTGGAGCAGGCTCAAGCGGCAACCAGGAACTACAATCTTTTCAGTTGGAGCTTGTGGTGCGAGAATCGACCCGCACAATCTAATTCTCGCCCGATCAACCGGTTGTCAGTCTGAAACACAGATGTTATGACACCGGTTACCAAACACGCCACACCGAAGATCACCGGGGTGATGACAGTCCTGGTCCAGATTCGGAACCTGATCACGGACGCGCCCTATCCCAGCTACGCTTTTCGAGGCGAAGTACTCAAGCAACAAAAGGAATACCCCCATGAAGATTGCGCTCATTATTGAAAATAGCCAGGCTGCGAAGAGCAGCATTGTCCATGACGCGCTTACTTCAGTTGCAGAGCCACTCGGCCATTCCGTTGCCCATTGCGGAATGTCCGGCCCGGACGACGAGGCACATCTGACTTATCCAATGATCGGCATCATGGCTGGCATTCTGATCAACTCAAACGCAGCAGATTTCATTGTTACAGGTTGCGGCACAGGCATGGGTTCCAACCTCGCATGCAATGCAATGCCCGGCGTATTCTGTGGCCTTGTCATCGATCCAACAGACGCCTTCCTGTTCGCCCAGATCAATGACGGCAACGCGATTTCCATGCCGTACGCGAAGGGCTTCGGCTGGGCAGCTGAACTCAATCTCCAGGACTGTTATCGTAAGCTTTTCGAGGGTGAGCCGGGCCTGGGCTATCCGAGAGAACGCGCCGCTGTCATGGCTGAGAATCGCGGGATTCTCACTAAGCTCAAGGAAGCCTCCTGCAAGGACATGCTTACCGTCCTCAAGTCAGTCGATCAGGATCTCTTGAAGGCTGCAGTCTCTGGTGAGAAATTCCAGGAGTTCTTCTTCGCAAACAGCCAGGATGCGGCCCTCACCGACTATGTAAAGCAGGTACTCGCCTCCTAGGCCTCGAGCGGACAACAATCGCAACAAGACGACATTCGGAGCGACCCATGAAGACCAATCCCTTCAGGCTTGAAGGCAAGAGCGCCATTGTCACCGGAGCCAACACAGGCCTCGGCCAGGGCATGGCTGTTGCGCTGGCGGAAGCGGGAGCAGACATTTGCCTTGTCGGCCGAAGTGCACCGTCAGAGACCTTGGACATGCTGGCTGGGACCGGCTGCAAAACGCACTCGATCCTCGCAGACCTCGGCTCGGCAGACAGTGTAGAGACTATCGTCACAGAAGCCAAATCAGCTCTCGGCGCCGTGGACATACTCATCAACAATGCCGGTATCATCAAACGCAACGATTCGATCGACTTCACCTTTGACGAGTGGGATTCGGTCATGAATGTGAATCTTCGTACGTTGTTCTTCCTGAGTCAGGCGGTCGCACGTGAAATGATTGCCGCCAGCAAGGGTGGCAAAATCGTCAACATCGCATCGATGCTCTCGTTCCAAGGTGGCATTCGCGTGCCGTCCTATACTGCCTCCAAGAGCGGCGTAGCCGGACTTACCAAGATCCTCGCCAATGAATGGGCCAAGCACGGCATTAATGTGAATGCGATTGCCCCCGGCTACTTCGCGACAAACAATACAGCGGCCTTGCAAGCCGATGAAACGCGCAACACCGAAATCCTCGGCCGTATTCCAGCAGGTCGCTGGGGTAAGCCGTCCGATCTCGGTGGCGCGGCGGTCTTCTTGTCATCGAGCGCATCTGATTACGTGCAGGGCATTACGCTGCCTGTCGATGGCGGCTGGCTGGCCCGCTGAGCCGGGAGAAAGGTTGACCAGACATGGCGGCCACAATCGTCTGCTTCGGAGAACTCCTGCTCCGCATGAGTGCGTCCGACAATCAACGTCTGATGCAATTGCCATCATTGAACGTGCATGTCGGCGGCGCCGAGGCGAATGTCGCCATCTCACTCGCCCAGTTCGGGCACACGTCCCGCATGGTCAGTTCTTTGCCTGAAAACCCGCTTGCTGACGCGGTGATCAGGGATTTGAGGTCGCATGACGTTCAGACCAATTCGATCCAGAGGCGCGAAGGTCGGGTCGGGCTCTACTTTCTCGAAACCGGGGCAGTCCAAAGACCATCTCGTATTACGTATGACCGGGCTGGAAGCAGCTTCGTTGAGACTCCCGCCGCGACGTATGACTGGCTGACATTGCTTCAAGATGCGGACTGGTTACACATTTCCGGCATCACGCCAGCCACGGGCCCCAATGCGGCTGATGCGGCATTGGCTGCAGCGCGCACTGCTGTCGCGCAGGGTGTGAACGTCTCATTCGACGGTAACTATCGCGAACAGCTCTGGAAAAGCTGGTCCGGAAATGGTCCGGAGATTCTGGCCCAATTGCTAGAACACGCCACCCTCGCCTTTATCAATGAATTGGACGTACAGCTCGTTTTTGGAGAAAAATATCCTGGGCGTGAGGATGCGGAGAAGACTGCTTTCGCGCGGTTCCCCCGATTGAAATATGTTGCATCGACATTACGCGAGCAGGTCGGCGCAAGTCACCACCGCCTCACAGGCCGTCTGGCAACACGCGATGGCACCTGGCATTCGCCGGAAATGGACTTGCCCGGCATAGTAGATCGAATCGGTGGGGGCGATGCGTATGCAGCCGGCATCCTGCACGGCCTGATCTCTCGTGACACGCCGCAGAAAACTGTAAACTTCGCAACGGCAGCAGCTACGATCAAGCATTCCGTGGCCGGAGATTACAACAGAACGAGTGTTGGCGAGGTGGAAATCCTTTTGACGCAAACGGATCTGGACGTGCGCCGCTAGACCAGTGAAGCAGGGAGGGCTTGAAACATGACGATGAACCGACGGGCCTTTACTCGCGGCACCGCCGCGCTTGCACTCAGTTCTCCGCTCATGGGGCTCGCGGGCAAGCCATCCGAACACCCTGTCGCCGCCACCACACACGGAAAGGTTCGCGGCTATCGCCACAAGGCAGTCAATATCTTCAAGGGCGTCCGCTATGGCGCGGACACGGCGCCAACGCGTTTTGCCAAGCCACGCCCCCCTGTCCCTTGGGCGGATACGCGGGACGCGACCGAGTACGGGGCGACTGCTCCGCAATTGGGAAATGTGGAGAATGTCAGCGAAGATTGCCTGTTCCTGAATATCTGGACGCCAGGTCTGGCCGATGGTGGCAATCGTCCGATCATGGTCTATTTCCATGGTGGAGCCTACGCCAGCGGTTCCGGATCTTCACCGCTCTATAACGGGACGAACCTGGCGACCAAGGGTGACGTGGTCGTAATTACGGTGAACCATCGGCTGAATGCGTTTGGGTACCTGTCGCTTAGTCGACTCAATAAGGATTTTCCTCACTCCGGCAATGCCGGCATGTGGGATCTTGTGCTTGCACTTTAATGGGTACGCGACAATGCGGCCGCCTTCGGAGGCGATCCGTCGCGAGTCTTCGTCTTTGGTCAGTCCGGTGGGGGGGCAAAGATTGCCACCCTGATGGCCGCTCCGTCCGCCCGAGGCCTGTTTCATTCCGCAGCCACAATGAGCGGTCAACAAGTCACCGCCTGTGGTCCCTTGAACGGCCAGCTTCGCGCACAAGCCTATCTCGACACCCTCGGCATCGCACCAGAAGACACAACTGCGTTGCGAGCAGCTCCGGTGGAAACCCTCATTGACGCACTCGCAACGCGTGATCCGGTCAATCCGGAGCACGGCCTGTATTTTGGTCCTGTCCTGGATGGACGTTTTCTCAACCGCCATCCCTTTTGGCCTGGCGCTCCGGGACAGTCCTCATCGATCCCCATGATCCTCGGGAACACGAAGGACGAGACTCGAAACCTGATTGGCGCAAAGCATCCTGACACATTCCACCTCGATTGGTCGGACGTTCGAACACTTCTAGCAGATCATATGCGGTGCGACATCGACCCAGACGATGTCGTAATGGAGTATCGTGCCCTCTACCCATCCTATTCGCCGAGTGATGTATTTTTTGCAGCCACTACGGCCGGGCGGTCGTGGCGCGGACAGGTGGAAGAGGCAGATATGCGCGCGGCTGAGAACGGCCCGACCTGGGTTTACCAGTTCAACCTCGGCTCGCCAGAAGAGGGCGGAAAATGGGGCGCACCGCACACGATGGACATCGCCTTTGCCTTCGACAATTTGGACCAATCCGGCACGTATGGCGGCACAAAGGTTCCCTCAACAGGCGAGTATGCACGCGTCGCAGACGAACTGTCTCGCGCCTTCATCTCCATGGCCAGGGAAGGCCAGCCCAATCATCCCGGGTTGCCGGACTGGTCTCGACATACGCTGCCAAACCGGGAGACACTGGTATTCGGCACCACGACCCGGCTCGAGAATGACCCGCGCAAAGGCGAAAGGGAACTCTTCGCCAAAGTACCTTTCACTCAATGGGGGACCTGATCCATGAAATCTGCCACTCACATCATCGTCGCTGCCGGCATTCTGTCGGCCTGCTCACCAACTCAAGTGCCGCAACCTCAAAGCCAAGGCGACATTGTTACCGAAGTGGCGCCCACAGACCTGCCCGGACCGGTGCAATCTGCCGTCTCCGAGGCCATGCCCGACATGACGGTACTGGAAGTGCTTCGAAAGGAACGCGGCCAGCGCGTCTATTTCGATGTCGAAGGTGAACGCGCCGACGGATCCGAAATCGAACTTGATATCCTGTACGCCGACGGCGTTGCAGAAGTTGTTGAAATTCAGCGGGACCTGCCCTGGACCGCCGTACCTGCAGACGTTCAAGCCGCCGCCACGGCAGCAGGCGCGGCTGAGCCGGTCCGAATCATCGAGAGTACGCAAACCGATGGCAGCATCATCTATGAATTGTTCGCCGACGGCATGCCAAAAAACCCGGCCATGGAAGTTCAGTCGAAAGACGGGCAAGTGGAGGTGCTGGCTGAACGTTGGCCGCATTAAAGTTGGCCAGGCACCTTGCAGAATAAATGACACCGGTTACCATGGGTAGTGACCGCACGAGCCGCCTCTCTAAAAGAGGCCTTTGAAATGGCCGTACTGGGGAGGAGAGATATGAGGCGGGATCAGTTCCTTTACACGACTGTACGTGCGGTGCGCCCATGATGCGTGGCATACCAGTTATCTCACGTC
>Ga0208817_100221_pt1 | contig 20877 bp, 18 predicted proteins | sample Virmet3819_2500_FD_185741 | JGI IMG/M metagenome (GOLD analysis project Ga0208817, IMG submission 185741) | Marine viral communities from the Southern Atlantic ocean transect to study dissolved organic matter and carbon cycling - metaG... | ecosystem: Environmental > Aquatic > Marine > Oceanic ... | reverse complement strand
GTTAAATACGCACCATTAGTCATATCTGGAGAGATGTAATATTTTTGACTTCCGTAAGCAAACTCATATAATTTGGTAAAAGTATTTAGGCTTATAAAATGATCTGGTGTACTATTTAAAGTTGTTTTTTCTGGTAGGATATAATCCTCAATTGCATCTTTTTTAGCCTTGCCAACCTCGGTTTGTTTAGATAATAATGGTTTTACCGTGTATCCTTTGTTTCTAAACATTTCTAGCATGCCTTTAGAGCCAGGTAAATGTGCGGCACCAACACCTGCAAATACGGTTTTAGATTGCATTAAACTATCCATAACATGCACCATATTTGCATTACGCTTGTATAGCATGTGTTCTCTAAAAAACTCTGTATTTGTAGCTTCTCCAATAGAGTCTAAAAGCTTTAGGTTTCTGTCTCTGTACGTGTTTTCTTGAAGCAAATACGGACTTTCTTTTTCGTAGATTTTTTGTAACCAAGGATCTATTTTTGGTTTTGTGGCATTGTGTTGAGCTTTACCAACTAAAAATCGTGACTCTTCTAAATCTTCTAAACTATAAACATCTTTTCCTTTTTTCTTACCAGCTTGGTAAATAAACATATCTAGATAAGTTTCTTCTTCAAAGTTGTCAGAATATCCATCTTTACGATATAAATAACCGTTAATCATACGATTATCTGCTCTTATACTTCCTCTAATTTCTACTTCTTCAGGATGTTCAATTCCCATTAAATTAGAGTAAAAATTTTTGTCATAATTTCTGTAACTATAATTTTGAGGAGAAAGTGTAAGGGTTTGGTAATTAAAAGGTAACCAAGAAGACGGATCAGACTCTAAAGCTACAATTTCACTTTTATCTAAAGCTTCAAAAAAAACATCGTCTAGTCTAAAAGCTACTTTTTTACTAACGTGCATTGTCCCATAAATATAGGATGGTTTGGTTAGACCATTACCTGATATTTCCCATAATAAACTTTGATTTTTTTCTTGAGCAATTGATGTAAGCGAAATTGCGCAGAAAAGCGCAATGATATATTTTTTCATATGTTAATGTAATAGCAGTAAGGTAAATATATTAAACTAAATTTGATAATAAAGGTTTTATTTATGTAATCATAGACTTTAAGTATGTATAACTAAAAGAAATAAAATGGTATTATAAAATTAGAGTTGTATTTTTACACTCTTAAATTTTTGCAAATGAAAAAAGGAGTACTTCTAGTTAATTTGGGCTCTCCTGATAGCCCTAACCCGAAAGACGTAAAAAAATATTTAGGAGAATTTTTGATGGATCCGCGTGTTATTGATGTGCCAAAATGGGCAAGAACCCTTTTAGTTAAAGGGATTATTCTTAACACAAGACCAAAACAAAGCGCTAAAGCGTACCAAAAAATTTGGTGGGAAAACGGATCGCCTTTAATTGTTATTAGTGAAGAATTACAACAAAAAGTACAAGAGCAAGTAGAGTATCCTGTAGCGTTAGCAATGCGTTATGGAAGTATGACCATAAAAAAAGGATTGCAAGAGTTAGTAGATAAAGGTGTAGAAGACGTATATTTAATACCGCTTTATCCTCAATTTGCTATGGCAACTACAGAGACTATTTTGGTTTTAGCAGAAGAAATTAGGCAACAACATTTCCCTAATTTAAAGATTGAAAGTCTGCCAGCGTTTTATAACAAACCAGAGTATATAAAAACGCTTTCAGAATCAATAAAATCTCATTTACAAGGTAAAAATTACGACCATTTATTGTTTTCTTATCATGGTGTTCCAGAACGCCATATTAGAAAAAGTGACATCACCAACGGACATTGTAAACCAAGTGATATTATAGATTGTGCATGTTGTAAAACCGAAAGTAAAGCACATGAATTTTGTTACAAACATCAATGTAAAGAAGTAACACGATTAGTTGCAGAATATTTAAATTTAGAAGAAGGAACCTACTCAACATCCTTTCAGTCTAGGTTAGGGTTTGATCCATGGTTACAACCTTATACAGACCGTACTATAGAGCGTTTAGGTCAAAGTGGTATAGAAAATATGGCAATAGTAACGCCAGCTTTTGTTAGTGATTGTCTAGAGACTTTAGAAGAAATTGCTATGGAAGGTGAAGAGATTTTTCATGAAGTTGGCGGTAAAGATTTTACCACGGTACCATGCTTAAATACCGATCAAAATTGGGTAAATAATTTAGTGAAATGGATTGAAGAATGGGCAAAAACACCTGCAACAATCTAGATGAAAAATAGCAACTCATCTAATTTAGGAACTGAAACCATAAGTAAATTATTGGTTAAACAAGCAGTTCCGGCATCAATAGGTATACTAGTAATGTCTTTAAACATTTTAGTAGATACCATTTTTGTGGGTAATTGGATTGGATCTGTTGCTATTGCGGCAATTAATGTAGTACTTCCTGTGTCTTTTTTTATTGCTGCTTTAGGGATGAGTATTGGTGTAGGAGGATCCTCTATTATATCTCGTGCTTTAGGTGAAAATAATTACAAAAAAGCATTACGTGTTTTTGGTAACCAAATTACGTTAACTCTATTATTCACAATAATATTTGTGGTTTTTGGGTTGTTTTTTGTAGATAATATCATTCCCGCTTTTGGCGGAAAAGGTGATATTTTTGAGCCAGCAAAAGTCTACTATACAATAGTGCTATATGGTGTTCCATTTTTGGCGCTTTGCATGATGGGTAATACAGTAATAAGAGCAGAAGGCAACCCAAAATTTGCAATGTACGCAATGTTAATACCGTCTATTGGTAACCTTATACTTGATGTTGTTTTTATCAAGTTTTTAGATTTAGGAATGGCAGGCGCTGCTTGGGCAACAACAGGATCTTACTTATGTTGTTTTATGTATATCTTATGGTATTTCTACTCAAAATATTCAACCTTAAAAATTCAAACTAATCAATTTAGGTTAGATGCTCCAATTGTAAAAGAAATAGCTAGTCTTGGATTTGTCACTTTATCTAGACAAGCTGTAGTTAGTATTACGTATTTATTTTTAAATAATATTTTATACAAATTAGGAGGAGAAACATCGGTTACAGCTTACGCCATTGTAGGTCGTATGTTAATGTTTGCTCTATTTCCTGTGTATGGTATTACACAAGGGTTTTTGCCAATAGCTGGTTTTAATTACGGTGCAAAAAACTATAAACGGGTCAAAGAAACCATTTTGACAGCTATTAAATACGCTGTTATTTTAGGAACATTAGTGTTTGTTTTGTTAATGGTTTTTCCTGAGTTTATCACAAAACTATTTACTTCAGATACAGAAGTTTTAAAAGAAACACCAAGCGCCATGCGTTGGGTTTTTGCAGTAACACCAATTATAGCCATACAACTTATTGGTGCAGCTTATTTCCAAGCAATTGGTAAAGCTACACCTGCATTATTACTTACTTTAACAAGACAAGGTTTTATTTTTATACCGTTATTGTTGGTATTGCCAAATATGTTTGGAGAACTTGGTGTTTGGATTAGTTTTCCAATTGCAGATGTCCTTTCTACTTTAATTACCGCTTATTTTTTATATCGTGAAGTTAAAACTAACTTAGTACCAAAAGACTAATGGAATATTATAATTACATAAAAGCGTTACACCTTATTTTTGTTGTAACTTGGTTTGCGGGTTTATTCTATATTCCGCGACTATTTGTATACCAAATAGAAGCGTATCATAAACCATCGCCAGATAAAGAAATTTTAGGCGAGCAATTAAAACTAATGGCAAAACGCTTATGGTTTATCATTACTTGGCCAAGCGCAATTTTAGCAACTATTTTTGCAATTTGGTTGCTTATTTTGCAGCCTGTTTGGTTAAAACAACCATGGATGCATGTTAAATTGACCTTTGTAGTTTTATTATATATTTACCATTACATGACCCATGTTTACTACAAACAATTACAAAAAGATGAAGTTAAAAAGACTTCAAACTTTATGCGACTTTGGAATGAAGGAGCAACATTTATACTCTTTGCAGTTGTGTTTTTAGTAATTTTAAAAAGCGCCATAAACTGGGTATTAGGTGTTATAGGTATTGTAGTTTTAGGAGTGTTATTAATGCTTGGATTTAAGATCTATAAACGCATTCGCGAAAAAAATCCTAACGCTTAAATCTTAATCTAATATTTTGGTTTGATTATTGCTATATTTAAGAAATGAAATTCGGAAAACTTTCTTTACGATTACGCATATTTATAGCAATGATTTCTTTAGTGCTATTAGCTTCTATATTAATAGCATTAGTAGCTGCATATCAATATAGAGAAGAAACACAAGACTACCATAAACAACGTTTAGAACGTAAAGAAACTAGTATAAAACGTCACATAAATTTTGTGATAAGAGAAACGTCTTTTGAGGTTGTTCCCGATAAAATTCCCTTCATCTTTAAAGAAGAAATCTATAAAATAGCAGACGTACATGGGCTTCAAGTTAATCTGTATGATTTAGAAGGTACTTTATTAATTTCGTCTAAAGCAGCATTACCACAGGATGTTAAAGAAAAATGCTTAAATGCAGAAATACTTAATATTTTAAATTCGACTGTTGATCATAGATATGTGCAAAAACGTGATGTAAAAGGACAAAGTTTTAGGTCGTCTTATACCTACATTACAGATCAAAAATTTAAGCCTTTAGCAATTTTAAATTTACCATATTTAGAAAATGACGATTTTCTATCACGCGAGTTAAATGAGTTTTTTGAGCGTTTAGGATATGCTTATTTACTGATGTTAATCATAGCAGTGTTTTTAGCATTTTTAATTTCAAAATATATTACAAAATCCCTAAAAACAATTAGTGAAAAGATTAAGCAGATTAGACTTGAAAAACGTAATGAAAAAATTGTTATAAAATCGTCTTCTTCTGAAATTGATACACTTGTAAAATCTTACAATAGTATGATTGACGAGTTAGAAGAAAGTGCTGTGAAATTAGCAAGAAGTGAGCGTGAGCAAGCTTGGCGCGAAATGGCAAAACAAGTAGCGCACGAGATTAAAAATCCTTTAACGCCAATGCGTTTGACGGTACAAAGTTTTCAAAGAAAATTTGACCCACAAGATCCCGATATTATCAAAAAGTTAGACGAATACAGTAAAACACTTATCCAACAAATAGACACAATGAGCTCTATAGCAAGCGCATTTTCTAACTTTGCAAAAATGCCTGCACAACAAAATGAAATGCTTAACGTAGTTAAAATTATAGATTTAGCATTAGATATTTTTAATGAAGATTACATTGAGTTTTTGCCGGAAAAAGAAGAAATTATTGCCAAGTTTGATCGTACTCAATTAATTAGAGTAGTTACTAATTTGGTTAAAAATGGTATACAATCCATACCAGAAGACAGGCAGCCAAAGATTGTAGTGCAGGTTTTGGATTTAGAAAAAGATGTACAAATCAATATTTCTGATAATGGATCAGGAATTTCAAAAGACAACTTAGATAAAATTTTTGAGCCAAAATTTACTACCAAGTCAAGCGGAATGGGGCTTGGGTTAGCTATGGTAAAAAATATTGTAGAAACTTATAAAGGAACCATTACCTTTGTAACTCAAGAAAACACAGGAACTACTTTTACGGTTTCATTTCCTAAATAACTAAAACATTTCTATTATGAATTTTGAAAATATTTTAAGTACATCCAACCAAGGTGTGGCAACAATTATAATTAACAGACCATCAAAGTTAAATGCTTTAAATAAAGCTACAATTGAAGAACTTCATCAAGCTTTTAAAGCGGCAGATCAAGATAAAGATATAAAAGTGATTGTTGTTACAGGTAGCGGCGAAAAGGCTTTTGTTGCAGGTGCAGATATTAGCGAGTTTGCAAATTTTGATGTAGAAAACGGAGGTAAATTAGCAGCTAAAGGGCAAGAAATTTTATTTGACTATGTACAAAATTTAAGTACACCAGTAATTGCTGCTGTCAATGGGTTTGCACTTGGTGGCGGACTAGAATTAGCAATGTCGGCTCATTTTAGAATTGCAAGTGATAATGCAAAAATGGGCTTACCAGAAGTTAGTTTAGGTGTCATACCTGGTTATGGTGGTACACAACGTTTACCACAATTAATAGGTAAAGGTCGTGCTATGGAAATGATTATGACTGCAGGAATGATAGATGCACAAACGGCGTTAAGTTATGGTTTAGTAAATCATGTGGTGACTCAAGAAGAATTATTGCCATTAGCAGAAAAAATTGCTGGAAAAATCATGAAAAATTCTAGCGTAGCTATTGGTAAAGCAATACAAGCGGTTAATGCAAATTACAAAGATGGAGTTAATGGTTTTAAAGTAGAAATTGAGCAATTTGGAGCTTGTTTTGGTACCGAAGATTTTAAAGAAGGTACAACTGCGTTTTTAGAAAAAAGAAAAGCAGATTTTCCTGGTAAATAATCTATTAAAATATGATTTTATACAGGTGAGCTAAATATAGCTCACCTTTTTTTTATAATATGTTTTAATGAGTGCTATTATTTATTAAAAATTAAAACATAAACATGATATTGTTTTGTAATTTTACAAAAATTATAAAATATGTTGAATAGTTCGATAAAAAAAGGACGTGGCGCGCAGCAAAACATAAACAATCGTTTTTTTGAATTATCTCACGAAGTAAGAGACGATTTTTTAGAATATTGTGAAAAAGAAGGCGAACTAGCAGATAATGACAAAACGCAATATTTAGAAGTCTATCCAAAAACTATTGTAAATAAAGTAAATTCTCCAGATGTTGGTATGTCATATTCTATGAATATGTATCAAGGTTGCGAGCATGGATGCATTTATTGTTATGCAAGAAATAGTCACGAATATTGGGGCTATAGTGCAGGTTTAGATTTTGAAAGACGTATACTAGTTAAAAAAAATGCGCCACAACTTTTAGAAGATTTTTTAAAGAAGAAATCATGGAAAGCACATCCAATTGTTATGTCTGGCAATACAGATTGCTACCAACCAGCCGAAAAGCAATTTGAAATAACCAGAAAATGTTTAGAGCTATTTTTAAAATATAAACATCCAGTCTCAATAATTACTAAAAATGCGTTGATTTTAAGAGATTTAGATCTTTTAAAAACATTACAAAAAGACCAGTTAATTAGTGTAAATATTTCAATTACATCTTTATCAGAACAGACAAGGCGTATACTAGAGCCAAGAACAGCTACCATAAAAAAACGACTTGAAACCGTAAAAATTTTAAGCGAAAATAATATACCTGTTAATGTCATGTTGGCGCCAATAATACCATCTGTAAACAGTCATGAAATTTTACCATTAGCAAAAGCAGTAAGTGAAGCTGGAGCATTAAGTATTGGGTACACTATAGTAAGACTTAACGGTGCAATTGGGCAAGTATTTACAGATTGGATACAGAAAAAAATGCCAGATAAAGCAGAAAAAGTACTTAATCAAATTAAAGATTGTCACAACGGAAATTTAAACGATTCTAGATTTGCAACACGCATGAAAGGTGAAGGTAATATTGCAAAACAAGTTTCAGATTTAATGCAACTGGCTAGACTTAAATATTTTAAAGATAAAGCAATGCCGACCTTAAATACAACCTTACATGAGAGTTTTAAGGATGGACAATTAAAGTTGTTTTAGTATTAATTTGTTAGTCACTTCGAACGTAGAGAGAAATCGCATAACGTACAAAAGATGGTGTGTTTTACTTTTTTTATTTCACTTCGACTACGCTCAGCGAACAAGATTAGGAGTAATATTTTAAACTACTTCTCACCATGCCACTCAGCATAAAACTGCTTTAAAAAATCAACCATGTAGTTGTGTCTTTCTTCAGCAATTTTACGACCAGTTTTGGTATTCATTTTGTCTTTTAACAATAATAATTTTTCGTAAAAATGATTTATAGTTGGTGCAGTAGACTTTTTGTATTCGTCTTTTGTAAGATTTAAATTGGGTTTAATATCTGGATTGTAAAGTGCTCTGTTTTTAAATCCACCATAATTAAATGTGCGTGCAATACCAATAGCACCAAGCGCATCCAAACGATCTGCATCTTGTATCACTTCTAATTCTTTAGATTTAAATTCAGAAGCATTATCTATATTAGAACTAAAAGACACGTTTTCAATAATTTTAATAACGTGATTAATTACTTTGGTAGAGATGTTTTGTTTCATTAAAAACGCTTCAGCTATTTTTGGTCCAACAGTATCGTCACCATCATTAAATTTACTGTCTGCAATATCATGTAATAAGGCACCAAGAGCAACAACTAATTCGTCTACAGTTTCACCTTTACTAATTAATAACGCATTGTTGTAAACACGTTCTGTATGAAACCAATCGTGTCCACCTTCGGCATCTTTTAAAGTCGTTTTTACAAAGGTTTTAGTAGCTTCAATAATTTGATTATTTTTCAAAAGTAATGGTGTTTTTAATGGTGATTTCAGTGGTTTCAATAAGTGTTTGAGTATCGTAATCACTCACCTTTAATGGTTTATGAATCGTATATTTTAGGCGGTAACCAATACCCATTGGGAATTTTCCGTATATCAATGTTTTCCAAGAATTATTTATCGTAACAGGAAAAATATAAGCATTAGGCGCATGCTCGATTAAAGTAGCTAAACCACGTGTCTGAAACGGTTTTGGTTGTCCATCACGACTACGCGTTCCTTCAGGAAAAATAACAACGCTTCTGTTATTTTTTTCAATATAAGCAGCCATTTCTTTAATCTTGCTAAGCGCTTGTTTGGCATCTTTTCGGTCAATTAAAACCGATCCACCATGTCGTAGATTATAAGAAACACTTGGTAAGCCTTTACCCAATTCTTTTTTACTAATAAATTTAACATGAAACTTGCGCATAAACCAGATTATTGGCGGAATATCGTTCATGCTTTGGTGATTAGCAACAATAATTACAGGCACATTAGTAGGTAAATCGCTTGGCACTTTAAACTGATAGCTACAGCCTAAAAAATGCAAGCAACGTGTCAAGCAAAAATTAAGATAATCTACACTTTTTTTATGTGCTTGATAGCCAAACACATTAAAGCAAAACCATTGTATTGGATGAAAAACAAGTAAGCTTAACCCAAAAAATAGGAAGTAAATACAAGTTAACGGATAAGCTAAAAGTTTTCTCATTAGTAGTGATTTTTTAAGTTTCAAAAATAAAAAAACCACGATAAAAAATCGTGGCTTTTAAATAATACTTTAATCCTGTTAAGGCTTAGCAATGCTCATTATAAGCATCCATAAGGTTTTGTGCAATAAGTTCTGCAGGTCTACCTTCAATATGATGTCTTTCTAACATGTGTACTAATTCGCCATTTTTAAAAAGGGCCATACTTGGTGAGCTTGGAGGAAACGGTACCATGTGCTGTCTAGCAACATCAGTAGCTTCTTTATCAACACCAGCAAAAACCGTAACCGCATGATCAGGTTTTTTAGGATTGTTTAAACTCATTTTTGCTCCTGGACGTGCGTTAGCAGCAGCACAACCACAAACCGAATTTACAACTACTAACGTTGTGCCTTCTTTTGCTAATGCAGCTTTTACAGCTTCAGGTGTATGTAATTCTTCAAAACCAACGTTTGTTAAGTCTTCGCGCATTGGTTTTACTAATTCTGCTGGATACATATTTATGTAATTTTTGTATTTATAAATCTATTCTTTGCAAAGATAAGCAAAAACCATGCAAAAGTTATTTTGGCGTTACCTGATAACACTTATGGTGTCATAAGGTCAGGCTATCGGCAGTCGCGCTTTGCAAGGCGCTCCAACAAAGCCTCTATCCTTAACGCGTCTTATCTGCCAAAACCAGTAACAAAACCAGCAAAAAGTATACTTACAAAGTATTATATTTACAACAAAAACAAATTAATGAGCGCATTAAAATGGATTGGTGCCACTTTAGGTTGGTCTTTAGGCGGACCAATTGGTGCAATAATAGGATTAGCTTTAGGTAGTTTAGGAGACGCATTTGCAGATGGTAAAGGGACTTTGTTAGGTGACGGACAACCAAAACAACAAAGACCAAGATACAGATCACGACCAGATTACCGTACACAACAACAAAAAAGAGCGCAAACCACTTCAGGAGATTTTGAAGTAAGTTTACTAATCTTAGCTTCTGTAGTTATAAAAGCAGATGGTAGTCAAGACCAACGTGAGCTTGATTATGTTCGTATGAAGTTTGTAGAAATGTATGGCAAAGACAGAGCTAACAAAGCCTTTAGATTATTTAAACAAATTAATAATCAAAGTATAAATACGCGTCAGGTTTGTTTGCAGATCAAAACTATGATGGATCATGCAGCGCGTTTACAACTACTTCATTTTTTATTCGGAATAGCACAAGCAGATGAGATTGTTGTAGATGAAGAAGAGCGTCAAATCTATACCATTGCAGGTTATTTGGGAATAAGTAGTCGTGATTATAATAGCATTAAAGCCATGTTTTATAATCAATCTGATAATGCTTATAAAATTTTAGAAATAGATAAAACAGCAACTGTAGACCAAATAAAAAGAGCCTATCGTAAAATGGTGATGAAATATCATCCAGATCGTGTAGAGCATCTTGGCGAAGAACACAAACAAGGCGCAGAAGCGAAGTTTAGACAAGTACAAAAAGCTTACGAACAGTTACAGAAAGAACGTGGGTTTTAATTTGTCTTCCTGTGATTAATATAGATGTCAACTTTTCAATTTTTTTATATGAAATATAGCATTGCTCTTTTATTTTTTATTTGGAGTGTTTCAAGCACAGCGCAAGATATTTCTGGCGTGTACCTTTTGCATGCTAATTCTGAACAATTTGAATTAAAGCGTACCTTAACGTTACATCAAGACGGAACTTTCAGCTTTCATAATTATAAAAGAGATGAAAACGGAATACCTAAAGAAACCAACACTTACGGTAAAGGACATTGGCAAATAGATAAAAAGGTTGTTTCTTTTTCATCTACATCTTTAGACGATACTTTTACCTTAGATTTTAATGAAACTAAAGCAAGATACCTATCAAAATCACCAAGAGATACATCGGATAGAGTCATTAAAACAGCCTTACGTTTTTATCAATCTAACCTGTTTTGGGTAAAAGGTATGACTCTAGAAAAACAATAGAATTATTTTAAAGTATATCGCATCCCAAAAAACACTCTAATTCCTTGGTTTGGTGCGTAAACATAAGAAGGATCAAAGGTCAATGCATAAGGATTGTCTGGTGTCGCAACAACATTACCATTATTATCAAATTGAACATTCTCGTCAAAAGGATCGTTAGCTCTAGCAATAATAAACGGATTACCTTTATTTGGTGTCCAATCCAATACGTTTTTTACGCCACCATAAATATCAAGGTTTTTAAACTTATCGTAGGTTAATTGTATATTTTGTATGCTCCAAGTAGGCGAGTAGTCTTGTCTTGGATCTAAATCGCCTAAAGTTGGTAAACGCATTGGTCCATAAACATTACCCGTATAATCAATGGTTAAATGCGTTGGATAATGTTTGTATGATATTCCCCAAGTCCCTGTATAACGTTCGGTTAAAATTTGTCGTGTCGTTATGTTGTTTTCAGTTTGGGTAACATCTTGTACAGTCGCTCCAACATTCGCTTTAAAACCTGTTGCAAATATGGCGTCAAAGTTTAAGCTTAACCCTTTAGAAACAGAATGTCCATCTAAATTATCGTATATAATTTTATTAGGATTAGTATCGTAATCTGGTAAAATAGCATTAGTAAAATAAGTAAACCAAGCCGAAGCATCTAAAGTGAAAATCATACCTTTTTTAGTGTAAAATTTCTTTAGATAGTTAAGGTTAATATTGTACGATTGTTCTGGATCTAATGTTTCTTCAATTATTACATCTCTTGCACCAGTTAGTGCTGCATGATCTTCGGTAAAAAGGTTTACAACTCTAAAACCTGTTCCTGCATTTAGTCTAATAATATCGTCTTCGGTTGGCTTGTATTTGTAAGCAATACGAGGCGTTAGGATTGATCCATGTCGGTTATCATAATCATATCGTAATCCTAATAATAAATTTTGTTTGTCGTTTAGCTTAATTTCATCTTGAACAAAAAGAGAAGGTATGGTAACTTCATCTGCATTTATAGTTGCTGTTGTATTGTCGTTATAATAGTTGTATCGTAACGCTGCACCAAATAATAAATCATGATTTTTTAAAGGTTTATCCCAAACCAATTGCGTAAAACCAATACGTTGTTTTGCTAAGTATGGCGTATCTCCATACACTGAGTTTTGATCATGATCAGAATATGAAAATTGCAGATTGATATGCTCATTAACTGGTAATTGGTACTTACCTAAAATTTCAAATCGGCTAGTGTAAATGCTTTCACCATAAACTTCGTTTCCACCACGAAAATTTTTATTCCATTGTAATTCTCCTCCCCAACGATCTTCATAAAAATAACGTCCAGCAATAGAAAATATGCGGTTATCTTGTCGTTTAAAATCCCATTTATTAAAAATTGAAATTCGATCTTGAAGCGTTAAATCGGTAAAATTATCGTTGTTATTGTCTATTGGGTTATCATATTTAAAGTAGTTAGTTCCAAACAGCAACGTTGCTTTTTCGCCAACTTTAGCTTTAAAACCAGCGTCAACATTAAGTTCTCCCCAAGAATTTATAAAACTATCTGCAAAAACCGTTGGCGCATTGTCTGGACTTTTTGTGATAATATTTATTAATCCACCAACTGCTTCGCTACCGTACAAAGAGGATGCAGGACCTTTAACAATTTCGACTTGTTCTATTAAAGAATTTGGAATACCTGATAAGCCATAAACAGTAGATAAACCACTAACTATGGGCATACCATCTATCATTACTAAGGTGTACGGACCTTCAAGTCCGTTAATGTGTATATCGCCAGTATTACACACATTACAATTAAGTTGAGGTCTTACACCGTTTACGTTTTGCAGCGCTTCAAAAATATTTGGAGTTGGGTTTTTTTTGAAAAATGTTGGCGTATACACTTCTACTGGAACAGCACTTTCTAATCGGTTTACAGCTTTTAATGTTCCAGAAACTACGACTTCATCTAAAGATTGGTCATTTATAAGTTGAAATGATAGGTTTTTAAAGTTTTTATCAACTATAATTTCTTTCTTTTCAGTTTTAAAACCAACGTAAGATGCAACAATTGTATAATTACCACTTGCGATGTTTTTAATTTCAAAATAACCGTTTTCATTAGTTGTAGTCCCAATTTTGGTATTTTCTAAATATACGTTAGCGTAAGGTATAGTTTGATTTTCTGAAGAAACTGTGCCAGAAATTGTATATGTATTTTGCGCAACACATATTGCTGAAAATAGAGATATTAAGAGCGAAAATAACTTCATTATTTAATTATTTTTATGCAAATATAAACATATTTTTAGGCTTGTCTAAAAATATGTTTTTGAATATATTAAATTTGTATCTTTGTTTATCTAAAAATGAACTAGTGACTTTATCTGAAGAGAATTATTTAAAAGCAATTTATCATCTTGGTAAGCATGGAACTACTGCGGTAAGTACCAATGCAATTGCAGAGCAAATGGAGACCAAAGCGTCTTCTGTAACCGATATGGTTAAAAAATTAGCCGAAAAAGACTTGGTTAATTACGTAAAATATCAAGGTGTTAGCCTAACCAAAGATGGTAAAATTGTAGCGACTTCAATTATTAGAAAACATAGACTTTGGGAAGTGTTTTTAGTGCAAAAGCTAAATTTTACTTGGGACGAAGTACATGATGTAGCAGAACAATTAGAGCATATTAAATCTGATAAATTAGTCAACCAATTGGATGCGTTTTTAGAGTTTCCTACGCATGATCCACATGGAGATCCTATTCCGGATAAAAACGGAAATATGGTTACTAGAGAAAAAACAATTTTATCTAAAGTAAACATTAACAGTGTTGGTGTTTGTGTTGGTGTAAACGATTCTTCATCAGATTTTTTAAAATATTTAAGTAAGCATAACATAGCCTTAGGAACATCTATAGAAGTGGTTGGAAAAGAAAAGTTTGACGATTCTATGACTATAAAAATTGAAGACAAAACACTTCAAATTTCTAAATTAATTTCAAATAATATTTACATAAAACTAGTATAAAATGGATAGCATTATTCAATATTTTGAAAGTATAGATCCTATATTAGGTGCATTGTACGCCTCATTATTCACATGGATTTTAACAGCATCTGGTGCTGCACTAGTATTTTTATTTAAAGGAATGAATAGAGCCTTGTTAGATGGTATGCTAGGTTTTACAGGTGGCGTTATGGTTGCTGCCAGTTTTTGGAGCTTATTAGCACCAGGAATAGAAATGAGTCCTGGCGAAGGTTTTGTAAAAGTGATTCCTGCTGCGGTAGGATTTGCTTTAGGCGCACTTTTTATTTTTGGATTAGATAAAGTATTACCGCATTTACACATCAATTTTAAAGAAAGCGAAAAAGAAGGCGTAAAATCTCCTTGGCACAGAACAACCTTATTAGTATTAGCAATTGCATTACATAACATACCTGAGGGCTTAGCTGTTGGTGTGCTTTTTGGAGGTGTTGCTGCAGGAATACCAGAAGCTAGTATTGGTGGTGCTGTTGCTTTGGCATTGGGAATTGGAATACAAAATTTTCCAGAAGGTTTAGCTGTTTCTATGCCATTAAGACGTCAAGGCGTAAGTAAATTTAAAAGCTTTTGGTATGGACAAATGAGTGCAATAGTCGAGCCTATTTTTGCAGTTATTGGTGCTGTTGCAGTCACCTTTTTTATTCCAATTTTACCTTATGCATTAGCTTTTGCTGCAGGTGCTATGATTTTTGTAGTTGTTGAAGAAGTCGTGCCAGAAACCCAAAGAGATAAATATACAGACATAGCAACACTTGGATTTATTGGTGGATTTATTGTTATGATGACCTTGGATGTGGCTTTAGGATAGAGCTAACTACATCCACAATTATCAGTTCCGCAAGCTTTTTTCGATTTCTTTTTGTAGAAGAATTTTTTGATTAAAAATGAAATAGCTAAACCAAAGGTTAAAAAAACTAATATGTTTTGAAAAGTGTTCATTTTATTTTAAAAATTGAAATGCCATTAAAGCAGTAATATAAGCAATTGAGGTCATAATTACAAGCTGTAAAATTGGCCATTTCCAGCTGTTTGTTTCTCGTTTTACAATTGCCAACGTACTCATACATTGCATTGCAAACGCATAGAATAATAATAAAGAAATACCAGATGCAAAATTAAATAAAGGTCCGCCAAGTATTGGATTTACTTCTCCTGCCATTCGGTTTTTTATAGTGTCTTCATCATCATTACCAACGCTATAAATGGTTGCTAATGTACCAACAAAGACCTCGCGAGCAGCAAAACTACTTACAATTGCAATTCCTATTTTCCAGTCGTAACCTAAAGGTCTAATAGCAGGCTCTATTGCATGTCCTGCAATACCAATAAAGGAATGTTCTAATTTTTGAGCAGCTATTTTTTGGCTTAATTCGTCTTCACTTAAATTTTGTGACGCGTATTCGGTTTTAATAATGTCTTCAGCATTATTAAAGTTTTCACCAGGACCATAGGATGCTAAAACCCAAAGTATAATAGAGATCGCTAAAATAATTTTACCAGCACCAAAAACAAACGACTTTGTTTTTTCTAATACCGTTAAGCCAACATTTTTAAACAATGGTAATTTGTAGTTTGGCATTTCTACCACAAAAAAGGTTTTACTTTTAATTTTAAGCACTTTATTTAAAATGTATGCTGAAATAATTGCAGTACCAAAACCTAGTAAATACAACAGCATTAAGGTTAATGCTTGGTAACTTAATCCTAAAAATCGTCCTTCTGGAATTACTAAAGAGATGATAATTAAATAGACAGGCAGTCTAGCCGAACACGTTGTAAAAGGTGTTACTAAAATGGTGATTAGGCGCTCTTTCCAGCTTTCTATATTACGAGTTGCCATAATTGCAGGAATGGCACATGCGGTTCCAGAAATTAAAGGGACAACACTTTTACCGCTTAATCCAAATCGTCTCATTATACGATCCATTAAGAAAACTACACGACTCATGTAACCACTTTCTTCTAGTATAGCTATGAAGAGAAATAAAAATGCGATTTGCGGAATAAAAATTACAATACCGCCAAGTCCAGATATTATTCCTTCTGCTAATAAATTAGTAAATGCGCCTTCTGGTAATGTATTTTTAACCCAATCACTTAGATTAGCAAAAGCATTATCGATAAAATCCATAGGAACTGAAGACCAGTCGTAGATAGCTTGAAAAATTAGAAGTAAAATGATAAAAAAGATGGCGTATCCCCAAACTTTATGGGTTAAAATACGGTCAAATTTTGTACGCAAATCTTTAGCTTGACTAACATCTATGGTTTGTCCAACTTTTAAGGTATTATTTATAAATTGATAGCGCTTAATAGTTTCTTTTTGCTGTAGTCGTTTTAAATCGCTTTTAGATTTGGTTTTAAAACTAGCAATAGCTTCAATTTCATTTCTATCTGTTTTACCAAAGTTAACATCTTGTGTAATTACCAACCAAAGTTTATAAAGGAGTTGGTTAGGAAAGGCTTTACGTAGTTTGTTAAAATAATCTGGATCAATCTCAGATGCGTGTAAACACGGTTCTGTAGACAATTCTCTAAAATTAGAAATTAAATCTTTTAAACCTTCGATACCTTGTTTTTTTCTTGTGCTTATTAAGGCGATTTTAGTATTTAGCTCTTCTTCTAAATAAGGAATATCTAAAGAAATTCCCTTGTAGCTCATCCTATCTGCCATATTAATAACAAGAATGGTTGGGATTTCAAGATCTTTTATTTGTGTGAAAAGTAAAAGATTTCGTTTTAAATTTTCGACATCACTTACTACTACAGCAACGTCAGGAAAATCTTTGTCGTTTTTATTTAAAAGAAGTTCGATAACTACATTTTCGTCTAACGAAGATGCATTAAGACTGTAAGTTCCTGGTAAATCAATGATGTGCGCTTTAACACCTCTAGGTAATTTACAGATACCTTCTTTTTTTTCAACAGTAATTCCTGGATAGTTTCCAACTTTTTGATTTAAACCTGTCAAGGCATTAAAAACAGAAGTTTTACCAGTATTAGGATTACCTATTAAAGCGACATTAATTTGCTTACTCATACCGTTTCTTTTTCTATTAATATATGAATAGCAGTTTCTTTTCTAATTGCCAGATGACTACCGTTAATGTTTAAATACATTGGATCTGCAAAAGGCGCTAATTGAACCAATTGAACACTATTACCGGGTAAACATCCCATTTCTAGAAGTTTTAGAGGTATATGTTTTGAAGAAACATCTATTATAGTTGCTATCTCTCCTTTTTTTAATGTGTCTAGTGTATGATTCAAGCTTATTTAGATTGATTTTAAAGAAGCAAAAGTAATAGAAAATTTTAGCCTAAAAAAATTGAAAGCTAAAAACTAATCTTCATATTCTTTTTTTAAAGTTTTTAAATCTTGTAAAAGACGTTTAATTTCATCTTTTTTAGTACCATCGTAATAGCCTCTAATTTGTCTCTTTTTGTCTATTAGCATAAAATTTTCGGTGTGTACCATGCCATAATCGTCTGGCATTCCATCGTCTTTAACAGCTAAATAACTTTTTCTGGCTAATCGGTAAATTTCGTCTTTATCTCCGGTAACTAAATTCCATTTACTATCAATAACGCCTTTTTTGATGGCGTAGCGTTTTAGCTGTGCAACACTGTCAATTTTTGGTGTAACAGAGTGAGAAAGTAGCATAACTTCATCATCATTTTTAATCTCTTTTTGAATATCTACCATGTTATCTGTCATAATGGGACAAATGGTTTGGCAGGTTGTAAAAAAGAAGTCGGCAACGTAAATTTTATCTTTATAAGTCTCTTGGGTAATTGTATCTCCGTTTTGGTTGATTAAACTAAAATCTGCTATTTTATGATATTTTATTTTATGTTGAATGGTGCTATCAACCAACTCAGTACTTACATCTGCAGGTTGATAAATAGGTAAAGGTTTGTCTACCTTCAAAATATTGTAAAAAATAGAAATAATTATAATTGAAATAATAGCAAATACGATAGCAAATTTTTTATAAGCTTTAAAAAAGTTAAGCATACCAAGTTAATTTAAATTCGGAATACAAAAATACGAGTAAAAAGAGGATTAACTACATGATATAGCTCATAAAATTTGTTAATTATACTTAAGCATAAGGTATTAAGTTTTTTATACTAAGCTTAAATACTTACTTTTGCCGACTATTATTGAATAACAATACTAAATGGAATTTATCATAAAAATTGGACAGTTTTTATTAAGCCTGTCATTACTAATTGTCTTACATGAATTAGGACATTTTATCCCAGCAAAAGCATTTAAAACCAGAGTCGAAAAGTTTTATCTTTTTTTTGATGTAAAATACTCTCTTTTTAAGAAGAAAATAGGCGAAACGGTTTACGGGATAGGATGGTTACCTTTAGGAGGCTATGTAAAAATCTCTGGTATGATTGACGAAAGTATGGATACAGAGCAAATGGCGCAAGAACCACAACCTTGGGAGTTTAGGTCTAAACCAGCATGGCAACGCCTAATAATAATGTTGGGTGGTGTTTTTGTAAATTTCTTACTAGCATTAGTTATTTATATTGTAGCATCTTTTGTGTACGGAGATACAGATATTTCTGCTTCAAGCTTAAAAGATGGGTTTGTAATAGAAAATCCAATTTTAACTAAAATAGGTTTTAAAACAGGAGATAAAATTGTTAAGGTAGATGGAGAACCTGTAACATATGAATCTGATATTAGACGAAATATTATTGGAGCTAATAATGTTACTATAAAAAGAGGAGAAGAAGAAAAAACAATAGAATTACCAATAGATTTTTTAGGACAATTATCTTCAAGTGATGATAGATCTTTATTTGATTTGCGTCAACCTTTTATAGTTGAAAAGATAATGGATACCTCTTTAAATAAATCTGTTGATCTACAAAAAGGAGATATTTTTAAATCCATTAATGGTAAACCAGCAGAATACTTTGATCAAGTAGCTCCGATTTTAGAAGACACAAAAGGACAAATTATTAATGTAACTATACAAAGAGGTAATACTACAATTAATAGAGATTTAAAAGTTGATCAGTATGCCAAACTTGATGTTGTAACAACAAGAAGTTTAAAAACTTTTGAAGAATTAGGTTATTTAAAAATTATAACAAAAAATTATTCTTTTGGGGAAAGCTTTGGCGTTGGATTTAAAAAGTTTACCAGTCAAATCACCTCATATTTTGGACAATTAAAAGCAATTTTTAATCCTAAAACAGGTGCATATAAAGGTGTTGGTGGTTTTAAAGCTATTTACGATATATTTCCAAGCACTTGGAGCTGGCAAGCCTTTTGGGGTTTAACAGCATTTTTATCTATAATGTTAGGTGTTTTAAATTTATTACCAATACCTGCATTAGATGGTGGTCATGTAATGTTTTTATTATACGAAATGATATCAGGACGTAAGCCTGGAGAGAAGTTTTTAGAAAAAGCTCAAATGGTTGGTTTCTTCATTTTAATAGCTTTAGTGCTGTTTGCAAATGGTAATGATATAGTAAAAGCAATTTTTAATTAAATTTTTTAAAATTATTATTTGTAGTATTTAAAAAAACATATATATTTGCGCTCGCAACAGCGAAAATAAACACTCCTCCTTAGCTCAGTTGGTTAGAGCATCTGACTGTTAATCAGAGGGTCCTTGGTTCGAGCCCAAGAGGGGGAGCAAAAATTAACCCGATACATTGTAGTATCGGGTTTTTTTGTGGTCAATTACTAATGTTTTCTTGTTTAAAGTTGAATTTGTTAAAGTCCTAGTTTATTGGCTACAAAATGACCAACAGATTTACCTTGATCTAAACCATTATCAATAGCAGCTCTATAATGAATACCGCCATAAAGTCTACTTAAAGCTGCTTCTGCTGATGCATCATAAAAAGATTTAAAATTTCTTGGCGGTAAACCGTAAGGAATTTCTGAAGTATCGTTAAAAGCAAAGTTATCACCAAATAGTTTGGTTAAAACAACCGATGCGGATCCAGAAACTACTGAATGGCCACTAACATACTCCGGAAAAGGTGGTGTTTGTAAAATAGGTAACCAATCTGGATCAATGTGTTGGTTTATTACTGTTTCTGGACGAATAAGGTTACTTCTATATTTTTCGTCCCAACAACTAATAAAAGCATCTGCTATTGCGATAGATGTTTTTGTATATGTGTTTACTGTCTCCTCAAAACTAGACTTTGTTTTTTTAGAGGCAATTTGAGAAATTAAAATCCAATGTGCGCCTGGAGATATTTTTTTTGTAGCAAACATAAAATGACCTCTAGTTACAGATACGAAAGGATTACAGTCCCAAAACTGAGCAATTTCAATTTCTTCAGTATTATCTCCTTTTTTTGTTATTTCTTGACTTACATTATAAACTTCTAATACTTCTTGATAAAATTTTGAATCTTTTTTAAGTGAAAACTCTGGAGGAGGAATAGGTTTAAATTGTGATGCAGAGTCTAATATAAAAGGTCTTATTTTGTTCCAATGTGGTTCTATTCCATCCATATAACTAGGTGGTGTTGGTTGCCATCTTGATGGGTCTTCCATATCTACAGTAAACTTTGGCATAGTCCTAGTTTCCTTGTAATTGTCGTTATTCATCCACTCAGTAATATGACCAATTACTTTATCAGAATAGTTTTTTGTAATAGTAAATTCTTCTTTATTAATTTTTTTCCACTCTGTGTACAAGCTATCTTTATA
>Ga0208817_100210_pt1 | contig 21389 bp, 24 predicted proteins | sample Virmet3819_2500_FD_185741 | JGI IMG/M metagenome (GOLD analysis project Ga0208817, IMG submission 185741) | Marine viral communities from the Southern Atlantic ocean transect to study dissolved organic matter and carbon cycling - metaG... | ecosystem: Environmental > Aquatic > Marine > Oceanic ... | reverse complement strand
TGAGCATGGCGTGGCTCTGCTCGAGCCGCCACGGCCAGCTTACACCGGCGAGATGTGCGGGTTGGTAATGGCCTGCTTCGGCCAGCGCCGACGAGCTCGCAAGCCGCCACTTCCAGCCAAACTTGCGGCCCAGTTCTTCGGCCCTGAATGCCTTGTTGTGACGCTCGATTTCTTCTTCGAGTTCGTCGAGCGAAACAAGCATTGCGCCGCGCTCGTGCTTGCGCTCCTTTGACCGACCGCCAAAGCGCTCGGCGAACCACCAGAAGAACACGAAGGCCGGGATCAGCAGTACTGCCGAAACCAGCAATCCCTGCTTCACTGCCGTACGAAACGCCTCGACCGCCTCGCGCATCGGCGGGAACTCGCGAACGATGCCGAACGGGAGGCCGACCCTTTCGCCGTCAAGCAGTTCAAGGTTGACCAGCTTGGCCGGATCGAACTCCATGAAGGCATAGAGACTGGCGTAGATATGCATCCAGACCAGGTAGATCTGGTGATCACTCAGAGCCGACCGCACCTCCCAATAGCAGGTGCCGACCGCTACCAGGCCGGTGACAATCAAGGGGCCCTTCAGGCCGGCTGCAAACATGAAACCAAAGTGGCCGAGCAACTGGCTCCCGCGGGTGAAATTCAGGAGATTATGCTTCATGGGATTGGCCTCCCATGTTTGCGTTGACGAGGAGGCCAAGACGCTCGAGGCGTCGCCGGTATGCCTCGTGAGTACGGTCGCGCAAACTCGCGTCAGGGTGGCTGGCCAGAAGCGCATCGAGCGCCACCGAAATGAAGATTGCCTGGCGCGCGGGATCGAGCCCTGCGGGCCTGTCCTTCGCCTCGTTATCGCGCTGCCACGCTGCGACGATGAGGTCACGAATAAAGACGCTGACACTGACGCCATGGTCCGCGGCACACTGGCGAACCCAGTTACCCACGGAGAGAGATACGAATGTCTGAAGCCGATCTTGTCGGGTCATGAAACAGGTTCCTTGTCGGGCCGACGGAACCTGGCTCACCTTGCGGAAGGTGGCAATGAGAATAAATCGTGAACAACTCGCAGTCAATCGAAAGATTCGGACTATATTTCAAGGTGATAGATGGATGTGAGTTGTCAGCGGATCAGCGCAAAGCCGCTCTACTCGCAGACGGGTTGATTTCGCCCAAAACCACATTCTTTAGCAATAACAGAAAGATTAATCCCGAAATCGCGGGGTAGGGTGTGCTCCTTTGTTCCCAAGTGCGCGAGGTGGTCCAGGCAATGAGGGGGATTCATCAAGGACGACTTTTCCCGATCTCCATGTTGGAGCGCGAGCAACCAAGCCTGGCAGCTCACAGCATGCAGATAGAAAGCAGTTGGACGCCTCCAGCCGAAGACAGCACCTGCGAAAGAGGCAGCGGCCAAGGGCGCGTGGGAAGCAAAGCAAGCGGGACCTGTCGCGTGCCCAAGCTTCCCGCCGCCCGACCCGGTGCCGGTTCGCAAGTGCGCGCGGGGCCCAAGAACAAATTACGCCGCACCCTCAGGAGCGCATCGCAAGATGCGCGGGACAGAGTGCGTCCACAGCCCCGCTCCACTTATCGGGCGGCGCCGCATTGCGGTGGGCGGCCGTCAGAGCAACCGACCGAACCGGTTTCTTGTGCTTCGATGGACTACCCGGCGAACAAGAAAAAAGGGCAGGAACCGCTTCCGGTTCCCGCCCTGTCGGAAGTCTCAAAACTCGTCGAGCATGCCGCCGTGGACCGTGTGGACCACCCGCGCTGCGAGATGCACTGGCAATATGTTGTAGTCACCCTCGTCGAGGGCAAAGTACCCGAGTTCGTCATCCTCGATAACGTGCTGATCGAAGAAGCTGTGCAGCGCTCTCTTCTCGGCTGTCTCCAGAGCCTCGAAATAGCTCCGTGACGGAAGGGCGCAATGCATCGAATAAGCCATGATAATCCTCCTGATTTCTGTCGTGAGACGACAGGAGGTGCGCGCGATGGTCTTGTGCATCCCGGGTCAGGGATCGCCCGGATGGGCGACCGCGATAGCGGCGGTGGGGGTAACGATTTTGTTCGCCGCCGGATGCAATCCGGTGGCGGGCAAAATGGTGGGGCCCCGCCGTCCTTGAGGCGGGAGGCGCAAGGCCATCATGCTGGGAGAACCGTGAGCAAGGACCCACCACCTCCGCCCAATATCAAACATCTGCTGCGTGCGAATTGTCTTTCCTACACCCCGATGACGCGGGCATGAAACCAACCGGGGAGCAGATCCGAGGGGGACAAAAGGACAAGTAACATGCCCCGAAACAGGAGCGCGATAGCAGCCCTGCAAAAGCTCGAAGCAGACCGCGAGGCGCTCGACGCCAGACAACGCGAACTTGAAGTGCAGGCGGCCAGAGAACTCGGCGAAATCATCCTGGGAAGTGGTCTCGAAAGCTTCTCGAAGAGGGGCCTGAGGAAGGTTGCCGAAGAACTCGGGAAACTCGGCGAGGATGCCGCGATCGAGAAACTGACGGGGCGCGGTGCAACACGTGCTTCGAATGCAGCGCCGGGAACCCAGTAACCCCAGAGGAAGAGGCCCTGCCGCTTGCGGCAGAGCCTCTTCGTAAGGGGACGATCGGGATCGATGTCAGTCGATATCGGGAGCGTCGGTGTTGTCGTTGTCGTCGCTCGAACCACTACCGCGGGAGAGGAAGTCGACCTTGTCGGCGAGGATCTCGGTGCCGTAGCGCGTGACCCCGTCCTTGTCCTCCCACTGGGTGTAGTGGATGCGGCCCTGCACGCTGACCAACTGGCCCTTGGAGCAGTACTGCCCGACGGTCTTGGCGAGGCCGTTGAAACAGGTCACCCGGTGGAACTCACTTTCCTTGGCGGTATAGCCGTTCTCGTCCTTGTAGGTCTTGCCGTCCTTGTCGCGTGCGGGGCGATCGGTGACGACGGTGATCCCGGTGACGTTGGTGCCTCCCTTGGTCTCGCGGGTGTCGGGATCGCGGGCGATGCGGCCGGTGAGGATTGCGATATTGGTCATGATAGTAGTCCTTCAGTTCCTCAAACCGGAGACCATCTCCGGCTTGCGAACTTGCCAAAGAAGCAGGGCATGGGAGGACTGCACCGCAGGAGCGAAGCTCCAAGGGGAACCTGTTCATGACGGGTGGTGCGGGCAGGCGCGCGAAGCGCGACCACACGGCCGGAAAGGAACGGGTTGCTGTACTCAGCTGACCTGATTCAGGACTGTTCGCGAAGAAAGCCGGATGGGTATCGGGTGCGGGTCTGAAGGTGCCAAGACCCTACTGCAATCAGCCTGCTCCATCGCCTTCCGATGCCGCCAGTAGATCCATGAAGTTGCGGGCTGCTTCCCGGTCTTCCTCGTTCTCGAACGCCACATCGAGATCGGGGGCGGACCCGAACATGTGTAGGAACGACCACAATGCAAAGCGCTTGCCCCGATCCTTCTCAAGGCCGAGATCGACCCGGCAATGTTCAATGCCGGCTGCAAAGGTGTCTGGGGCAACCCCGGAAAGGTCGCTGGTGGCAAAGTAGCGCTGTAGCAGAACGTCAAGTTGCATGACCGGTTCATATTCGGGTCGGCGCTGAATGCACATCCAGGCAATTCAGATGAAGATGATGAAGGGCCCCTCAGGACCCAGGAGAAGTGCCCAAGAGGCCGCGACGATCGACCACGGTGATCCGGCGCGTCTTAGCATCGATCACCAGTCGTTCGGTGACGCCATTGCCCGGAAAGGCGACGACATAACGCGGATTGAGCGAGAGCATCTGCTCGTTGCGCTTGAACCCGGCGCGGGCACCAAGCCGACGATCGAGCGAATAGGTCAGCTGCTGGACTTCGCGGCGTTCGGCCCAGCTGGCGGCCAGGCGATCGGCACCCTTGCCGTCGCCGCCATGGACCAGGAAGAGATCGGGAACCACGTCGCGAACCTTGTCCAGCGTCGCCCAGATATTGTCGGCATAAACGCGCGCGTCCTCGGCGCTTTCGAAGCTCTGGCGACCACCGGCGAAAACCACCGGAGTGCCTTCCGGGATCAGGGCATTACGCCGGTTCTCGGCGCGTGCGCGGAGGAAATCGCGGGCATCGATCACGGCCGAGGTAAGGTTTCGCGAATGGCTCGTGCGCGAGCCGGAAACGGGCTTCCACGAGGAACCGGTCTCGTCGCGGTAAAGTGCTGCCGCAGCCTCGCGCATCTGCTCGAAGGCCAGCATGCTGGCTTCGGCGGCCTGCGCGCGCTCGACCTGCTCTTCAAGATTGCTCGAATGCACTTCGGAGCCATCGGCGGATGCAAGGAGGACCCGGATCTCGTCGCTGGCCTGGTCAAGTTGAGCCGACTTGCGGCTGGCGGCGCGGTGGAAAAGGTTGACCATACCCCAGGCAATATCCTCGGCATCTGCTTCCAGGGCAGTGTCGGAAAACATCGCAAAAAGGTCGGACCAGACTGCGCCAAGCGTCTGTTCGATCGCATCCTCGCAGGGAAAGTCGGTCTCGTTGAATGGGGCCGGCCTGATGCTGAGGCCTGAGAGATCGAGGCCGCTCAACTGGTCGATGAAGCTGTCGTACATGAGGTGTCTCCTGATCGCGGGGACAAGGCGAGGAGGCACCATTGCCTCGGTCCTGTCCGCCGGAGCCCGATCAGGGCCGGGACAAGGGGCGAGACGCACCGCGAAGCGGGAAACCTGCGGCCCTAGGCTGGCGCGGGTAACACGGGCCGACGGGCCGCAGGTTGCGGCGCGCCCCGACCGGCCCAAGGGCCTCTCCCGGCGGACTGGGATGAGGCAGGATCAGGACCCGGTGTCGCACTTCGATCGGGAGCGCTCGAAGATCGCTTCGCCATTCGAGAACCGCCCGACCAGGCGCAGATCCCCGAACAGGTCGATGAACCTATCCGACACCTGGGTAAGCCAGTGCCGTGCCCTCGCCGTTCGTGGGTTGTAGAAATCCGCCTCCCAGTACCGGGCATCGTCACGCTCGGCGAGCCAGATCGCGGCAAGGCCGCAATAGGTCGATATGCCGCAATCGGCGAAGGCGTTGCGCAAGAGGATTCTGTCCTCGCGGCCGCGCCATCCATCGAAACGCTCGAAAGAAGGAAAGGTCGCCTTCGTGTTATCGATGACCTCGTCGACGAGGCACTCGTAGACCCAGTCGACATCGTCGCCTTCGCCCTCATCAAGCAGGCGAAAGGCCACCACGGAGCCGGTCGGATAACTGACGGAACGTCCCATCTCACTGCTCCTCAGGCGGCGTCAGCAAGGTCGATATCGTCCTCGCTCTCGCCGAATTGGTGACCCCCAAGATCAAGCAACAGGCTGGCCGCTTCCTCGGCCTTGGCCGCAGCGGTCAGGATCGCGCGCTCGTCCGATTTGAGGATCTTGAGCCAGGACGCGATGTAGCTGGCGTGATGGTCGAGGTGGGTGACCGGAAGACCCAGTTCGGCCCCGAGAATGGCCGAGGACAGCTCGGCGATCAGTTCCTCGGCAGCATAGGCATCGCTCCCGAAGCGGTTCTTGAGATCGCGGTCGAGCCGCGAAGAATGCCCCGTCCAGTGCGACAGCTCGTGTGCAAGCGTCGCGTAGTAGTGGTCATAGGCTTCGAAGAGTTCGGCTGGCGGCATGGTGACCCGGTCACGCTGCGGCTCGTAATAGGCCTGGGCTCCAGAATGCCGCAGGTCAGCGCCGATCTCGGCGAAAAAGGTATCAAGCCGCTCTTCGCGTCCTTTGGGCTCCAGCGCGGCAATGAGTGGCTTGGGATGATAGAACTCGGGGAGGCCGTCGCACTGGTCGGCATTGAACACGGCATAAGCTTTGAGGACGCGCCGGTACTCGGTGTCAGCTTCGCCTTCGGTGTTCTCGACCTCCTTGGTGTAGTTCTTGTAGAAGATCGCGATGGTCGATTTCTCGCCTTTGCGGACCTGTCCGCCGAGCGCCTGACACTGGCGGTAAGTCATCCAATAGGGCGAGACGTAGCCGTTGCCATCGGCCACCATCCACAACCAGAAGGTATTCATGCCGCGATAGGGCGTTCCGCAGGAGCGCAACGGCCGCGAGACGGGCACACCGCGCCAAGGCTTGACCCAGGGCTTTGTGCCTTGCTCGAGTTTTTCGATAATGGCGGCGGTAATGCGCTGGGCTGGCGAAGTCGAAGTAGTGCGGCGGGACTTGGTCATGGGAGCTCTCCTGATCGCCGGGACGGGCATGCCCCGGCTCAGGAAAGGCAAAGCTCCCTCCTCTCTCTTTTACATGTGGCGGCTACCGCAGGCGCGAGCTTCATCTCACGCGCTATTTGTTCAATAGACACTTCCAGAGGTGTCGAGCGCGGAGGATAGCCCAAACCTTTTCTCAGGAGGCGACTTTCGAAGATCAAGGCATGCATCGCGGTTGCCACCGGACAGACCTCAGAACTCCTCGTTCGCTAGTTTTTCGCCTGGATCTCTGGCCAATGCTCGCTCACCAAGGAGACCACGAGCTGCTCACCTCTTAAAGAAAGGCGATCGATCCATTCATCATCCATCGCCGAAAAATTGGTTCCATAACCAGCAACTGTGTCGCCGGATATAAAGTCATCTGGTTTGTTCGAGAGTCGCGCGTCGTCTTGTCCGAGATACGGCATTATGAAGCCACCGATCCTTCCGGCTCGTTGCAGATCGAAGAGCCGAGTGGTGGATGCGTTCTGAGCCCTCGCAAAAATGCTTTCAAAAACTGCTGCCATGCGTGCTGGCATTAACGACGAGGGCTCGCCAACATCCAGCGAGTAGCCCGCACGACATGCGATCAATTTGTAAACCGGATCAACCTCCAAGCTTATGGAGTGATCGCGGTCCGGCCAAAACGGCATCAAGCCGAGATTGTCGTAGACTCCTCCGTCAGTGAGTGAGATCCGATCAGAGCGCTTTGTTCCGTTGCGCTCGAACTCAACGGTGGTATCAAGCGCTGGCAGTGCCAACGGGTATGCTGCTGATGCTGCGACTGCATCTGCCAGGCTTGTATCTTCGGAGGTCGCTGAACCGTATCGCCAGCAATGCAACTTTTCTCTTGTAAAGTAGAACGCAGCCTTTGCGCGCAACTCACAGGCGACTATGATCAACCTGGGTCGATCACCACGCAATTCGGACAGGCGCTTCGAACCAAAGACTTTGTCGAAAACTCGCCTCAAAATTGTCGTTCGACTTGCTCTGCGGTGGAGGATCGTCCGGTATGGCCAGCGATCGCGGCGTGGACTCACTGGCAATAGTGAAATCATCAGCTTCGTCGGCAAAGCGGCCAATCGATCAAGGGATATGAGCAAGACGGTGAAGAGCGCCTTCAGCCCTTCCAAACTAAAGACCGCTTCGTAGGCTGCCGGCCAGACAAAACCTTGTCGCAACTGAATAGCCCCTAGTTTTCTAGACGCCCTCGGTGCTCATCATCTGCTGCCGTTCGAACTCTACGGGTGACAGCATCCCGTTTCTCACATGCTTGCGTATCGGGTTGTAGAACATCTCGATGTAATCGAACACATCCTGTCTGGCCTCGTCTCGTGAGCGATAGGTCCGCCGCCGGACGCGTTCGCGTTTGAGCAGGTTGAAGAAGCTCTCGACCACTGCGTTGTCATGGCAGTTGCCACGGCGGCTCATCGAGTGCTCCAGATTGTGGGCCTTCAGGAAGGACGTCCAGTCCATGCTGGTGAACTGCGATCCCTGATCCGAGTGGATCAGAACCTTCCCTTTTGGCTTCCTGCGCCACACCGCCATCAGCAATGCCTGCAGGACCAGGTCGGTGGTCTGGCGGTTCTGCATCGACCAGCCCACTACGCGGCGGGAGTAAAGGTCGATCACCACCGCCAGATAGGCAAAGCCTTCCTGTGTTCTTATGTAGGTGATGTCGGTCACCCATGTCTTGTCCGGTGCCGCGACATCGAACTGGCGGGCCAGCGTGTTGTCGACCACCCTAGATGGCTTGCCGCCATAGCTGCCCGGCCTGCGCTTGTAGCCGATCTTCGCTTTAATACCCGCCAGACGACTGGCGAGACGCGCCACCCGGTTCGGGCAGCAGGTCTCGCCCTGATCGAGCAGGTCGTCGTGCAGTTTGCGGTAGCCATAGACCTTGCCGCTGTCTTCCCACGCCTGCCGGATCATCGCAGTCTGGCGAACATCTTCCTTCGCCCGTCTGCTCAGCGGGTTCTTCAACCAGGCGTAGAAGCCGCTGGGCTGGATGCGAAGACACCGGCACATCGCGCGCACCGGGAACAGCGTGCGATGCTCGGCCACGAACGCGTATCTCACTTTGCATCCCTGGCGAAATACGCGGTGGCTTTTTTTAGGATGTCGCGCTCCTCGGTCACCCGCTGCAGCTCGCGCTTCAGTTGCCGGATCTCGGCGTCCTTTGATCCATCTTCGGGCCGCTTTGCGAACTGTCTCTTCCATGCATACAGCGAATGCTGGCTCACGCCGAGTCGCTCGGAAACCTCCGCCACCCGGTAGCCCCGCTCGGTGATCTGGGCCACCGCATCGCGCTTGAACTCATCGCTGAAATTAGCCTTCCCCATCGTCGCCTCCTGTCCTCAAAATTAGGAAAGAAAGCGTCCACAAATCTAGGGGCTATTCACACCCCGTTAGGCGACATCCATGCGAGGTTTGGGTTTATCGATGACATCATCATGCCTCATGCGCACGTAACGAATGAGCGGCGGATTGCATCAGATGCCGAGAGCTATCCCGAGCAGTTGACGGAATATGAAACGACACCGAAAGCCGAACACCTTCTTTCCCCGGAATTCGTTGAGGCGTGGCAAGAGCAGTTCGGCGCAGGTTTTGACGAAACCCGAGCGCTCGTAGATGCGATTGAAGACATTGGCATCAAGGCGGAGTCCGCTGTTCAGCAGCTCAAGAAAAGTGAACTTCTAGCGATCGGTGACGGGGCTTGGCCAATTACCTCCTCTTCCGTCGCGAGCCTCTTAGACGCACTTATCCACTTGCCGCGTTCCACATGGCGGGAAACGCCTGACGGGTTCGAGGATCGCGACCGGCATCCTTGGCGCTTCCGCCGACAGCTTTCGCTACTACGGCGCCCATTGATCCAGCTTGATGAGGATAGCGATCCAACGCTCATATTTGCTCCTGGCCAGATGCGCGACAGTTTCAAATATATGCTTGGAAATCTGCTTCGCGGTGAGTTCCCGCAAACTCAGCTTTCGCCGAAAATGAAGCGTTGGGCTGGCAAGGCTGCCGACAAGAAAGGACACGATTTCACGCTGAAAGTAGCGGAGCGCTTGAGAGAACTCGGATGGTGCACCGAGACCGAGGTGACAATCCCCAAGATCTTGGGCGAGCGCCAAGACAGGAACTACGGCGACGTCGATGTTCTAGCATGGGATTCGAACAGCCGCCGGGTATTGATCGTTGAGTGCAAGGATGTGCATTTTCGGAAGACCTACGGCGAAGTGGCGGAGCAACTCGCTGATTTCCGGGGCGTCATCCGTGAGAATGGAAAGCCCGATTATCTGCGTAAACACCTTGATCGCGTCGAAATTCTTCGCGGCAATATCGACGCTGTGGCGAGGTTCACCAAGGTCGCCGATTTGACCGACGTCGAGAGCCACCTAGTTTTTGCGGACCCGGTTCCATTGGAGTTCGCACTTGCACAGATGTCCGAGCAGGTTCGTATCTCACATTTTGATCGCCTAGGCACGGCGCTGGTCTGGGAAGCACCATAACTTCGAACTGTTCGAGAACACGAGCGAAACGGCAGTTTCGTGTTCCAGGCAGTAGGAGATCGTCCCTAGTTCCGTTCAGCCGCGCACATTAGATTGGCGCACCTAATGATCACATTCTTGGGATCAAGCCCCACAATACACGGGTAAGGCCCCCACGAAATTCGAGTAGTTGGAACTGTCATCCTTACAGCGCTAGTGCGACTTCTGAACCCCCAAGGCCTCCAAGACGTGAGGAGAAATAACATCAGGATCATACGGGAGGCGCAACGACGGCTTTTTATCCTCAACCTGGAACTGTGTGCCAAAGATTTGCGGCTGATTTGTCGCCAGCAAAAAGCGATCGAGGGAAGCTGCCGCAATCCAGCGTGCGGACGGTTCACCGCGTGCCAGTGCGACCATCGCCAAAGCGTGTGCTTGTAAATAATCCGATGGCTCTTCGCCGTGTTGAAAGATGAATGCAGCGAAATAAAAGTCCCTTCCTGATTTCAATTGACCTTCCCGCAGCAAACTCTTTGCTCGATTCCGCCTTTCTCGATCCCGGAGTGCCAGCAAATGCAGCCCTTGGTCATCTAACGAGGCAGCGTCGCTTCTTTCGCGCTGGTCTTCGTCAAAGATCGACGCGATTTCGCGGTTACTTGGGCGAAATCTAAGGTGACTATAGCGGGCGTTTGAGTCCCAATCTTCAAATGCGCATTTTCCCTCACTCGGAGCCCTCAGCATGGTGAAAGGCTCAAAGGGTAGCAGTTTAAATGAAAATTCCCCCTTGGTTTGATCTACGGGACTTAACTCGATGATGTCGGGGTTGTCAGGGTCACCGGGATCTTCAAACGCAATTGCGAGAGTACCTTCCTGTTCCTCAATCCAAAGAGATCTTCGCGAGACGGCGGGGCCGGACACCTGCCAAAAATCTTCTCCGTCCGTCAGATATTCAGACGGTGCAAGAAGAGAGGCACTCCACGCTTCCTCCTTGGTCAAATCAATTCGGAAAATTGCCTGACTTTCTGCACAAACGTACCATGAACCTTGTAGACCCGCCAAGCTGCTGGCGTCTGTCCGCCCCGCATGCAAAGCACCCGCCCCTAGGAGGCAAAGAGATATCGGCACAGTTCTAAACATTCTCAGGAATGCGCCACTTCGTAGGACCTGATCATATCCCATTACAAAGCACTCCAGATAGCTAAGCAGAAAGCGCGGGGACCTGCTCACCAATATCGGTCACAAAGCCCAAATCAGGGCTAGGGAAAAACTTAAACTGCTCAATGTACTTTTGGTATTCCGGGTCACTCAGCACATCGGGAAACAGGTTTTGGGCGCTGGACGCATCCCAGTCGCTTAGGGTTCCCCAAGCCAGAAAGTGGCAAAACGCGTCGGTGATAGGAACCTCTGGGCATTTATTCTCCAAGAAAAGGAATTGTCCGCTCTCGTTCACTTCCAAGAAGACAACTTCATCGTCAGGCGTTATGATAAAATCAAACGCCCCATACGTTAGGTTAAGCTCCTTCATTAGCTGCAAGCACTTCTCGAATAAGGACGGTGATAGCTCATAGGGATAGCACTTTACGCCACTCAAACCAGACATTCTCCAGTCTACGATTGCCTTTTCATGTCCCTGGGATTCGATCGCTATGCCGAATTGTTTCTCCCCGAAGATAGTTACCCTCGCCTCATACTTCTTTTCTATATATTGTTGGAAGATAGCCGGCTGAAGTCTTACAGCTTCGTCAGTGCGCGAGGAACGTGGCGGGAAAATTGCCGAATAGGCGTGCCAACTCGATTGCTCTCCCTTCCAAGTGTGAGGAAGAAGCGATTTGCAAATGAGCCGTCCTCGAGCTTTCTCACGGAAGCGCTCCACCTGTTCAGGTGAGTTGGTGATTAGGGTCTGTGGGATTTGCAAGCCGAGTTGTGCCGCAATAATCAGTTGCAGATGCTTACTGTTTCCAATCATCTTAGCTGGAAAATCGTTGACCATCAGACTCCCGGCATTCTTGCACATAACATCAATCATCGACAGAATTGATTTCCGGTGAGCTTTGTGAATTTGCTCTATATATGGCCGATCATCTTCGTGGATTTCAAACTCCTTGACGGAGTCTCCCGCCGTCCGTCGGAGCCAGACGGTATCATAGACGACATCAGGACCCAGGATCGTTTGGCTCTCGGTTGAGAATGACCACCCGTCGCCCACGTAAGTGGTTTGCTCATCGTAATAGGGAATGAGGCTTGGCATAAAGAATTCGACCTGAACACCCCTCCTCTCCAGCAAAAATGCCATTACGTAGGCCGTGTGATCTTGGGGCTCTGCGACGATAAGCACACGTGGGGATCGAAAATTGGTCATTCTAAAGCTCCGAGATACCTCTCTCCAATGCTGTGAATTGGCAGCAGAGTTCGATGAGATCTAACATGAATTGGAGAAATTCCTCCCATCTTCCGTCTTGGGCCATGCCGCGGAATGCCGGCGTGAAAGAGTTTCCATAATGATAAATCATGGGGCCTAGCGGAAGAAAGGGTGCTGAAATCACTCCTCGATTTGCAAGATTTCCATGAAAAATTGCGCGCGCCACACGTCCATTGCCTTCTTTTAAAGGATGAAAAATTACGAAGACCGCGTATAGAATTACCGCCTCCAACAACGGAGGAAAGGATCGACGCGCTCGGACATTCTTCAATTCCGGATGCCATAGCCGCGAATTCTCTACATTTATGTATTTCCAACCCGCAACATGCCCCATCCGTGGCTTGACTATTTCATTGTTGCGAAATTGGGCCACTTCGCCGAGCAATTTTGAGCCCATCTCAATGGCCCACTCAGGGTTGACTTGCCAATCGAGGAACTGCTCCCATCGCTCGACGAGAACCGGCTCCGAGCATAGCCTTTCTTGAAAGGTCGCCAGGCTCGGCGCGCGGTAAGAAATCCGAGGATGCGTCGCTATGCGCTCATCGTGCAAAGAAACAGTTTGCAGGAGTCCCGAGGCTCGAACTTCGCTCCCGTAGCTCCGCCACACTGCATTTTCGTAGTATCGGTTGAGCGAGGTGACGACACTCTCCAGCTCACAATATCGTTCCGTCAGGTGCGGTGAGCATTCCGGTAAGGTAAATCGGTCCTCTCGCATTGCGACCCTATTGAGCAAAGCCATCGAAAAAAGGGCGCCCGTAGACGCCCTTTTTCACTTAGTCGGCGTCGACGCCAACGTCATAGTCGGGACGAGGGAATGTGGGCTCCCAAGCTCCTCTGTCGCCGACTTATTTGCCTCGGACATGGATCTATTTGGGCACCAGCCGTCCATTTGGATGCGCAGCTTGCTCGACGATGTAGACCACCGGTTCATACCAAATTGCCCCGGTATCGGGGTCGACGCATTTTTCTAGGTGCCCGCCCCAAACATAGTTCTTCCCGTCGGCGTCGCTGCGTGGCGGCAAGCTCATTGTGCTCCGTCGCACCGGCATCTTCGCGCGCACTGGCACACCAAAGATGAGCGGCATGGGCTGGAAATAGATGCGGCCATTTCGAGTGGCGCTACGCGCAAGCGGTCGAATTACCTGCTCACCGGTCTTCGGATTAATGAGCCTCTCGAATATAGGTTCGAGAGGCACGGCGTCGGGCGGCGGATTGGCGTTAGCGTCCACTGTGAAATTTATACCGCCCGGCGCTTGTCTGGAAGCGCGCGGGCTCATCGCTGATAGTATTGATACTTTCGAGGATCAGCCTGATCCTGGAACGGTTTTCGCTCTTGCTCGGTCCGCGCCTTCTCCAAGGCGCGGAGGCGCTCCGCATTCTCAGGTTTCTTTAAAGCTTCCGCAATAGCCTTGAGTTTGGTCCTCTGGTGTTGATCAAGACGCCTGTAGGTATCTTGATCGAGCTTGATGCTCGCGGCGCGGGCCTCGGCCATCAGAATAAGCCTGCGTCCATCGGGTTCACTCAAAGCGCGTTCAAGTGCGTCTCGCCCTGCCGAGATCTGCGCGGCAAGACTATTCTGTCTTGCGCGGGCGGAATGCTGCCACCGCGGACCGGAGATGCCATGCTCGCTCATCGCCCGTTCCAGCGCGGCAGCTTCAAGAAGTGTGTCGTCTGCGCTAAGGCGGACCTCGAACATCTTCTTCTCGGTATATTGAATGCTTCGCAGTGAAGGCGCCACAGCCTCTAGGTCCGCCGGGGTAGGCGCAAGCGCGACCTCGCCAAATTGGGAGGGCCGTCTCAGGAGTTCGTTTTGCGCATGCCGAAGCCCCTTGTTGCGCGCCTGCTCGCGGAATGCCTGATAGGCACCATCTGCCTGGACAAAGCTGCGGCGGAACAACGCAAGGCTCTGTTCGGTGTGGTGTCCCCCGTCAGCACCTATGGCACAGATTGGCGGTTGTGATTTAAGGAGGATTTGGGCTTCGTCGTAGTGACGAAGGAACGAAGATGAAGCCCAAATCCTCAAGGTCCAAATCGCCTGCCGAGCAGGTGGTGAAGGACATCCGCCGCAAGACCCGTCGGCATTTCTCTGCAGAAGACAAGATCCGGATCGTGCTCGATGGCCTGCGCGGTGATGACTCCATCGCCGAGCTGTGTCGCCGCGAAGGGATCGCCCAGAGCTTGTATTACACCTGGTCCAAGGAGTTCATGGAAGCCGGCAAGCGTCGCCTGGCTGGCGATACTGCGCGTGCTGCGACCACGGACGAGGTGAAGGATTTGCGCCGTGAGGCACGCGATCTGAAGGAGTGTGTGGCCGATCTCACTTTGGAGAACCGGCTGCTCAAAAAAAGCATGATCGCGGATGGGGGTGACGACGAATGAGGTATCCCGCATCCGAGAAGCTCGAGATTATCAGGATCGTCGAGCAGTCGCATCTGCCTGCCAAGCGCACGCTGGATCAGCTCGGTGTGGCTAGGCGCACCTTCTACCGCTGGTACGATCGCTTCCTCGAGGGCGGGCCCGAGGCGCTTCAGGACCGCCCTTCAGCGCCGAGCCGGGTGTGGAACCGCATCGGAGACGATATCCAGCAGCAGATCGTCGAGATGGCACTGGAGCAGACCGAGCTGTCCCCGCGCGAGCTGGCCGTGCGCTTCACCGACGAGAAGCGCTACTTCGTGTCGGAAGCCACGGTCTATCGCCTCCTGAAGGCCCACGACCTCATCACCAGCCCGGCCTACACGGTGATCAAGGCGGCAGAGGCGTTCCACACCCAGACCACCCAGCCCAACGAGATGTGGCAGACGGACTTCACCTACTTCAAGATCATCGGGTGGGGCTGGGTCTACCTCTCGACTGTGCTCGACGACTACTCACGCTACATCATCGCCTGGAAGCTCTGCACGACGATGAAGGCTGAGGACGTCACCGAGACGCTCGACATGGCACTGACCGCCTCAGGCTGCGACCATGCCAATGTCCTGCACAGGCCGCGCCTGCTCAGTGACAACGGTCCCAGTTACATCGCCGGAGAACTGGCCAGCTATCTCGAAGGCAAGGCCATGGATCATATACGCGGTGCGCCCTTCCATCCGCAGACCCAGGGCAAGATCGAGCGGTGGCACCAGACGCTGAAGAACCGCGTCCTGCTGGAGAACTACTTCCTGCCTGGCGATCTCGAACAGCAGATCAAGGCCTTCGCCGAGCACTACAACCATCAGCGCTACCACGAGAGCCTGAAAAACGTGACGCCTGCCGATGCCTACTTCGGCAGGGCAACCGCCATCATCGAACGAAGAGAAAGGATCAAGCGACAGACACTCGAACATCGGCGCTTGCAACACCGCAGGCTCGCCGCCTAAACATCAAACCCAGACAAGGCCCACACTCCGTAAGCCTACGCCGCGAGTTGTGCCAAATGTTCTGACGACGGACAATCGCGGAATTCAAGCTGTTTGAGCTCGTCCGGCCTGAGCCCGGTATTGGCCGCGAAAAGTACAAAGTCGTGCAACTGCTCCGCATGCCACCGATAGTGCGGACGCTGCGGGTCCGCCGCGTTGGATCGCGTGGCCTGATACAATAGCTTATATTCGTTTGGCGTAAACCAGGGTCGATGTTCGACCTTGGTTTGGCGACGGTAAGGATCTGAAAGATCTGGGACGTGTTCGATCCATCCGTGACGGTAGGCGGTCTTCAGCACCATGCTCAGCGTTACGACTTCGTTGTGAAGTGTGTTGCGCGCAGGCGGCTTCCACTCCTTCTCGTCATCGTTCCAGCCTTCCGGCTTAGTCATCCGCTTCACACGGTATTCCTGAGCGGTGCCGGAGGTGATGCTCTTAACGGGCATCTTTTCGAAGTGAGGTAGTAAATGAAGCCTGATCCGGTCTTTGTGGCCCTGCACCCACTTGGGGCTGCGCCGGCCACGGGTGATCGCTTCGTACTCTTTTCAAATTGCTTTGCGGCCTGAGCAAAGGTTTTGCCGGACTCGAGCTCGCCAAATCTCTTTTTGGCGCAGAGCTCCAGATACCAATCTTCGGCAACGTCTTTGGCGCGACCGAGGCTGCGCAGCTTCGTGCTTTTGCGCCACTCCTTGCCGTCGAGGTATGTGGAGCAGTGCCAGTTACCGCCGTCCGCACGGCGGTAGAGGCGGACCTTGTCACCTAAGATTCGATGTATTTCCAAAGCGCCTCCCTTTGTGTGCGTTTGTGTGAGCGCTGTGCGACTCCATTTTAGTGTATCACGGGGGAGTTTTGAGCGTCAAATGCGTGCCGCAGACAAAGAAAAAACCCCTATGAAAAAAATGGTTTAATCATTTTGTCGGTTGGTTGCGGGGGCAGGATTTGAACCTGCGACCTTCAGGTTATGAGGCTTGCCCCGCGGCGAATACTTGACCGAGCTGCAAAGACCCCGTTCGCGAACGGCCGTCATGACGCGGGTGTATCGCCGTGTCCGCAGAAACTCGTCGAAGATAAACCGGACGATCTCAGCTTCTGGCTCGTCGACCTTTAACCCCTGAGGAGTGGCAACATAGCCGAATGGCGGCAAACCACCGTGCATTTTCCCGTGCCGCTTGCGCGTGCGGATGCTGTCGCGCACCCTTTCCGCGATAAGCTCGCGTTCGAACTGGGAGAAGGTAAGCAGCACATTGAGGATCATCAGGCCCATACTGTCGGAAGTATCAAAGGCCTGTGAGATGGAGACCAGAGCTATGTTAAGGCGATCGAAGATCTCGATCATCCTAACGAAATCGGCAAGGCTACCGGTCAGCCGGTCGATCTTGTACACCACGACAACGTCGATTTCTCCTGCTTCGATATGCTGCATGAGCTGCGAGAGCGCAGGGCGATCCATTCCGCTCCCCGAATGGCCGCCATCGTCGTATCGGTTGGGCAGCTCGACCCAACCCTTGTACTGCTGACTCTTGACATAGGCGCTACTGATTTCGCGCTGCGTAACCAGTGAATTGACATCATGTTCGAGGCGCTGGTTAGTGCTCTTGCGGGTGTAAATTGCGCACCGTTTCAACGGTGCGATAGCTTCGATATCCATGGGCAAACTCCGAAATTCCTTCGAAACATCGCCCCGTTGCGATCGGCGGAGAAGGTCTAAGCGCCGGATGTGGAGAATTATGCGGCTATATGAAGAGCAAGGGCATCTCGCGCCTGACCGCTCCCCTTGGAGCGATCAGCCATCGACCTTCAGCCTAAGTCGATTGCCAGCATTGCAAGGTCTGCTCTTGTCTTTTTACCCAAACGCGGACTGATAGTTTTCTGCCGAGTATCTGGCATGGAAAAGGCGGCCCGTCCCGATTGGGACGGACCGCCCGCCGAGTGACCTGGACCTGTCAGGAGGGGTCAGGCAGCCTGCTCGGCAATTTCGTCAGTTGCTTCGGCGTTCACCGCCTCGTCTCCTTCGTGGTCGGCCAATTCGACTTCTTCCGAACCGGCGAAACGCATGCTCGAAGGCACCCAGGCCTGCGCTCGTTCCTTGATATCTGCCTCGCCGATGAAGTTGCCCGAGAAAATGCGTTCGGCAGCGCTCGCGAGTTCTGCCTTCTTCGACGCAGCGTAGCGACTGACCATTTCGGGACCACCAGCGGCATCGAGCGCTTCGAGCGTGCGGGTCTTGGCAACACGGTCGAAGTAGTTGGCAGCCGTAGGACGCCACCAATGCGCGGTCTCGATTTCGAGCAGCGAGCCGAGCGCCTCGTGCATCGGCACCGAACGCTCGCCTTCGCAGGCAAGACTGGCAACGAGTGCACGCGAGACGACATGACCAAGCCAGGCCGAGCGCGCCTCGTCGGTAAGCGCCCGGAACCTGGCAAACCGCTCGACATCGCTCTCGCCAGCACGCCAGCTTTCATCGAGCGACCCCGCGAATTCGGCCAAAGCAGCACTCGCCGGCGCATCCTTGGCCTCAAACCCGGTGACCGGGCCGGACGCTACCGATCCGACAAGCGTCGACGCTTTCTTGGCGCGCCAGTCGTGCCCATCGGCATCGGCGAGCGTGAAGACCATGAAGTCGAGTGCCAGTGCCGGATCGTTTGCGAGATGGATCGCGAGGATGTCGCGGCGCTGCATCGCGAGCTCGTCGAGCAGGCGCTGGGACAGCGAGCTCCCTTTAGGCTTCGCCGCTCCGCTCTCCTCGACGGCCTCGACCACACATTCGTCAGCGATGACTTCGGTCTCGGTGTAGTATTGCTGGACCAATGTCGGCTCGCCATTTCGCGAGAGGACTAGGAAGGCGCCAGCTTCGGATTTCAGCTCGTCGGCGAGTACCGGCGGCCGATCATTGATCGCGCGCATGGCGCGGTCGATTACCACGAGTTCCTGTTCGGCCTTGGCGACCTCATCCTCGTCGCTGTCCTCGTCTTCGAGCACAGCGGCGACGCGGTCGTAGTCGGCCTCGAGCTCGCCAAGTTCCTTCGCTTCCTGTTCGGTCATCGGCGCAGGCTCGCAAGGCAGACGGCTCAGACCTTCAACAAGGTCGTGGCTGACGTAATTGCCAAGGGTCGGCCGAATCCAGGCAAGTCCATATTCGAGCGCGGTCTTTTCTGCGGCTTCGTCCATGGCCTTGTGCGCTAGGTCCTCGAGCAGCGCGACGTCGATCCAGCTCTCGCTGGCATCATCGTCGAACAGTTCGCGCTCGATCCGGCCACCTGCGGCGATATAGGCATCGCGTCCGACGAGAACAGCACGCGGATCGGAACCGCGCACCGTGGCATCGAGCACCATGCGGCGGATCGTGTCGGGCGTGATCTGGTACCAGGCGTCCTGCAGTTCGGCATAGACATGCGCCTGGCGCTCCACGTCGGAGATCGCGCCGTAGGCCTTGGCCATGTCGAGCGTGATCGTGCCTTCGGCGAGCGCTTCGAAGACGCAAGGCGCGAGACTTGCAAGGCGCAGACGTCCTTCGACGAACCGGACAGTGAGGCCGAAGCGGCGCGCCACGTTTTCCGTGGTAGCCCCTGCCTCGATGATGGAGGCGAAGGCCTGCGCCTCGTCGGCGGGGTTCATCGCGAGGCGCTGGAAGTTCTCGGCAAGACTTGCTTCGCGCACTTCGCTTTCCTCGCCTTCGATAACGAGGCAAGTGACTTCGTGCGTGTCAGGCAAGGTGCCCTCTTCGGCCAGCGCCTGCAGCGCGGTGAGACGGCGACCGCCGGCCTCGACCTCGAACTTGCCGCGCTTTCCTTTGCGCACGACGAGGTTCTGCAGCAGGCCGCGCGCAGCAATGTCTGCCCGCAACTGGAGGTCGGCCAGCACGTCGCTCGACTTGCGAACGTTGCGCGGACTCGGGACGAGCTTCTTCAAGGGAATTGACTGGATCATGGGTGTTCTCCTGATAGGATGCAGGCGCAGGTGAGGATCACGAGGCCCACAAGCCCAAAGGGCTCCCTCCACTCTCATTCTGAGATTGGGGTCTGCCCGAGGGATCAGGCGGCAAGCGCGGGGAGGACCGACGAGGCTGCGGAGACTGGCACGAACAGCCGCGTGCGGTATCGGATAATCTCGGTGAAGCAGCCCTTGTTCTTGTACCAGTCGAGCCGATCGGGCGAGAAGCCAGTCAGTTCGAGGCGCTGTTCGCCGCCGACCAACGAGCGCTTCACGGTAAGTGGATCATGGCTTGCGAGGCCCAGCGGTTTTCCGCTTGCGAGGACGAGGTCGCCGATCTGCTCTGCCGATGGTCCGGTAACCCCGGACAGGCCAAAGGTTTTGGAAATCGCAAAGAGATCAACATCGAGCACTTCACGTCCGATGATCGACTGGCCGTCCTCGGCAACGAGCCGGGTGACCCGGACATGATCGCCAGACAGGCGCTTCCAGACCGGGAGCAGCAGCCCGGTAGCGAGATGGACGCGCTCGGTCACCGGTGAAGCGCCAGCCTCTTCTTCCTCGGCACGCCAGGCGCTCGTGAACGCGGTGACGCCAGTTTCTTCCCAGTGGCTTTCACCCAGTGCCTCAAGCGTCCAGTTCGCGGACTTGAGCGGTCGCAGCAGGCGCCGACGTTCGATCACCTCCCCGTCGTCGGCGATGAGACGCCGGGCTGGTATCGACAGCGCGACCTTGCCCGAGCGCGCATTGCGCATCGGGATTGCGTGCGGGCTGCCAATCTCGTGCATCCGTAGCAGGCGCTGCAGGCGCAGAGGCCGCAGGTGCCTCGTCACTTCGAGCGAGACGAGGCGGGTTTCCGCTCCGGTCACGGGGTCGGTGCGCAGGAGTTCATCGGCGAGGACCGTGAAACGATCGACCTTCACGGTTTCCAGTCCCTGATCGAGCGTTCCGGCCTCGCGCGCGGCTTCGATCCGCGCTTCGACGAGGCCAAGATATTCATCGAAGATGGCGTTCTGGAGCGCGATCGGCAGCGCGAGGATGCGGTTGAGCCAGCGCTGGATCGTGGGGAGATTGTCGGTCAGTCCCCCATCTGGGTTTTCGAGACGGAGGCCCGTTCGCTCGACGAAGTGGCCGAAAGTGGTGGCTTCGAGCTTGCCGTCATAGAGCAGCTGGAACCAGCGGCTGAGCGCGTCGCGCGCATAATCGCTTTCGAGATTGTCGGCCGGGTCGAACAGGTTCTGTCCGCCGGTCTGGCGCTGGCCGCGCGTAAGCGCGCCCAAAGCGTCGAGCCTTCGCGCAATAGTCGAGATGAACCGGCGCTCGCCCTTCACATCTGTGGTGACCGGGCGGAACAGCGGGGCTGAGGCCTGATTGGTGCGGTTCGTGCGACCAAGGCCCTGGATGGCGTTGTCGGCGCGCCATCCCGGTTCAAGCAGGAAGTGAACCCGGCGCTGCTGGTTCCTGGCGCCCAAGTCGGCATGATAGGAACGCCCCGTGCCGCCCGCATCCGAGAAGACCAGGATGCGCTTGGTCCCTTCCATGAAGGTTTGCGCTTCGGCGACATTGGCGCTGGGGCTACGCCGTTCGAGGCGCTGCTCACCATCGCGGCCCAGGACAAGCCTGCGGGTCCGGCCCGTGACTTCGGCCACGGCGTCGGTTCCGAAATGTTCGATAATCGCATCGAGCGCAGTGGCGATGGGCGGCAGTGCGCAAAGCTGTTCGATCAGCGCATCGCGCGCAGCAATGGCGCGCGGGCAGAAAACGGGATTGCCCTCTCCGTCGCTCATCGCCTCGGAGCGAAGATTGCCGTCCTCGTCGGCGAAGACCTGCATCAATCGTATCGGGAAGCTCTTCGTAAGGTAGTCGATGACGTATTCACGCGGGGACAGATCGATATCGAGAGCTTCGCGTTCTTCCACGGTAAGGTCGGCAAGGCGCCGGTCGAGCATGGCCTCGGCGGTCGAGACCAGCTGCACGACAACCGAATGCTATTCGC